>Ga0209125_1000185_pt1 | contig 100036 bp, 59 predicted proteins | sample BarGraIncub1131A_FD_184503 | JGI IMG/M metagenome (GOLD analysis project Ga0209125, IMG submission 184503) | Arctic peat soil microbial communities from Barrow, Alaska - Barrow Graham LP Incubations 11-31A (SPAdes) (version 2) | ecosystem: Environmental > Terrestrial > Soil > Wetlands > Peat...
CATTGCAAGACAAAGTTGTGCTTTACACCTATTCCGATCATATCTGGAGCAGTAATATAGCTCACAAAACTTCACCATCGGGATTAAATGCATATCAGCACATGCGCGAAAGTGCCTTGGGTGGTCAAAAATGGTTTGGGTTTGACGAAACAAATTTTGTTTGTGCAGTTGATGATGCCGAAGTTGCTTACAATGCCATGCGCGACGAGATTAACAAATCGAGTAAAAAAAATCCATTGATTATTGTTGCTGCAGGACCAATGCAAGTTGTAGGCGAAGCAATTAACCGTTCAGACATCAAAAAACGGAAATTTGTTACCCTTTTATCACATTCAACCTGGAATAATAATCATTCAGATTCTCCCGGAAAATCGGAACCACCGCATAGTGGATGGACATTTAAGGAGATGCAGGATTCTTTTGGTGTTGATAAAGGTGGGAATATGAAATTCGTACAAATTACAGATCAAAACGGCGGAGAAGGATACGATGGATTTAATGCACCAATTGAAAAATTTGACTGGATTAAGAACTCCGAAGCCAGAAACAATCCCGTTTACAAGCCAGGAGCCTGGGATTGGTTGTATACCCGTCAGGAAACCTGCATCAAAGAGGATGGCAAAAACTTCGACCCTTCAGATGCCGGAATGATCGTCTTCTTGCTCACAGGCATCGAAAAAACAGAACCTGAAATGGGCAAAAAAATCATGGAAAATCCTGTTACGAAATAAGATCAACAAAAAAATACACATCATGCAAAAATTCATAAACGATCCATCCAGAGTGGTCGACGAAATGATCGAGGCTTATCTAATCGCCCATCCCCATCTGGTGTCAAGTACGGAAAACGAACGGGTAATTAAATATATAAATGCTCCCATCAAAGGCAAAGTAGGAATTGTTACCGGCGGTGGTTCAGGCCACAAACCTGCATTTATTGGCTACGTTGGCCGCAACATGGTTGACGCGGTGGCTTGCGGAGAGCTCTTTTCGTCACCACCCGCCCAAATGTTTTACGATGCCGCTAAAGCTGCCGATGGGGGAAAAGGCGTTGCCATTCTCTACGGAAATTATGCCGGCGATAACATGAACGTGGCCATGGCCATGGAAGAGTTGGCAGAAGAAGGCATTGTGGTAAAAAAAGTGGTTGCCAACGACGATGTTCCTTCTGCCCCAAAGGGTGAGGAAGCACGCCGACGGGGTGTTGCCGGCGAAATCCTGATGTGGAAAGTGGGTGGCGCCAAAGCGGCCATGGGAGCATCGCTCGACGAGGTGATTGCTGCTGCTCAAAAAGCCATCGACCATACCCGTAGCATGGGTGTTGGTTTAAGTCCATGCACCATTCCTGAAGTTGGTCATCCCAATTTTATCATTCCTGAAGGAAAAATGGAGATCGGCATCGGTCATCATGGCGAACCGGGCATTGCTGTTGTTGATCTGGAACCTGCTGCTAAAGTGGCACAACGAATGTGCGATGTAATTCTTCCTGATCTTCCATTTGTGGCTGGAGACGAAGCTGTTGTCCTGATTTCAGGACTCGGATCAACACCTGTGATGGAACTCTATATTCTATTCAATGATGTACAGCGAATCTTGAAAGAAAAAGGCATCAAAATACATGTAAGCTATATAGGCAACTATTTCACTTCACTCGAAATGGCCGGAGCCACACTTACCCTAATGAAGCTTGACGACGAACTCAAAGCTTGCATCGATTACGAATGTGATTCAGTGGGTATGCGACAATTTCAAAGAATCTGAAAATGCAAACATTTACAAACAAAGCAGGTTCGGCGATCGTCGATCAGCTGATCCTGACCATACAGGAAAATAAACAATACCTGAGCGATATCGACGGACTAATTGGCGACGGTGACCATGGGATTAATATGAACAAAGGGTTCACCATGTGCCGCGAAGAATTGGATAAAAATCCGGGCGACCTTTCTTATGGCCTAAAAGTTTTGGCTAAAATACTGATGATGAAAATCGGAGGTTCAATGGGGCCACTCTACGGGAAATTCTTTAAAGCCATTGGTGTGGCACTCGAAGGAAAGGAAGAAATCGGGATCAACGAAATGGGCGAAGCCCTGAAAGCGGCGTTTGATGCAATCGCATCGATATCGCCTGCAAAAGTTGGCGACAAAACTTTGATTGACACGCTCATTCCGGCACTTGCTGCTTACGAAAAAGCTCAACAAGATGGAAAGTTGTTTACCGAAGCATTAGACGCAATGAAAATTGCCGCGATTGAAGGCCGTGATTCAACCAAAGACATGGTGGCCAAATTGGGCCGTGCCAGCCGCCTGGGAGAACGTTCCCGCGGGGTTCTGGATGCTGGGGCAACTTCGTGCTGCCTGATCCTAGAAACGATTGCCGATGAAGCAAGTAAACTAATAAAGGTCTGAAATCTTATAACTTAAAAATAATGAAACAAGGAGTAATAATCGGATTTCTGGGTAAAACTCAGGATCGTTTTTCAGAATACCAGAAACCCGCCACCACGCGTGAAAAACTGGAAATAGTTTCTCGAATCGATGGGTTCGATGGCGTTGAAATGGTGTTCCCATACGAGAATACCACGCCCGAAGAAACTTCGGCATTGATGAAGGAATTCAACCTGAATTTCGCCGCCATCAACGTGAATATCAAAAAGGAAGCCGAATGGGTTCCGGGTGCTCTGACCCGTCCTGACAAAGGGATTCGCGATCGCGCTGTAGCCATGATCAAACACGGCAAAGACTTCGCCAAAGCAGTAGGTGCACCACATGTAACCTGCTGTCCGCTTTCTGACGGATACGATTTACTTTTTCAGGTAAACTACCGCGATTCGTGGAAATTTATGGTTGAAACCATTGGCGAAGGTGCCGATTATCTTCCTGAAATTCCACTTTTTATAGAGCCGAAATATTCTGAAACCCGTGTGCATTGTCAACTCGATTCAACAGCCAAAGCATTGTTGCTCCTGAAAGAAGTGGGTAACCCCAATACTGGTATCACACTCGACATGGGGCATTCGCTGCAAAGCTCCGAAAATCCTGCACAATCGCTGGTCACCATTTACGAGTGCGGATTCGATGCCTATATCCACACCAACGACAACGACACCAAAGCTGACTGGGATTTGATTGGTGCAAGCCGTCATTTTCTGCACTATGTGGAGTTGATGTTTTGGGCACAACAATGTAACTACGACAAATATTTCACTACCGATGCTTCGCCACGTATTTTCGATGTGGTTGAATTCTTTAACCGTCATTCTGAAATCACCATTGGCGCTTACAATCTGGCCAAATCGTTGAATCAGCAGCAAGTTCTGGAAATGATGAAGAACGAAGATTTCAATGGTTTGATGAAGTTTGTAAACAAGAGCATATACCGAATCTGATGCAAAAGCTGATTCAAAAACATACGCTGACCCTCGAGGCAGCAAAAAGCCTGATTGCCTTCTCCATCTTCAAAGCCAAAGAGCTTGGGGTTGGCGGGGCCATTGCATTAGTTGATGATGGTGGGCACCTGATATGCCTCGAACGGATTGATGGCACCATGGCAGCTGCGGCAAACATTGCAATAGGAAAAGCTGCAACAGCTATAGGGTTTAGGCGTCCTGGAGCAGTTTTGGAACAAACAATTACAACCCAACGGCCCGCCATGCAAATTCTTAACAGCGTAACTCCTGCACCTTTTGTGCCTTTAAAAGGCTCCTACCCGATCGAAATTAATGGTGAAATTGTTGGCGCCATTGCAGTTGCTGGTGCAATGAATGGAGAAAACGACGAAGCCATTGCCCTTTTTGCCATTGAAAAATTCCTAAACCAATAACAAATATTAAGATCAAGAAAGCTACTAAGTTTCCTAAAGATATTTTAAAGCAACTATAAAAATCAAAAAATCATAAAGAAAAACCGGAATCTTTAACCATTGGTTTTCCGGTTTTTCTATTTTCGCTCATATCATTTAAATGACCTCCAGCGGTATTCTTAACTTGCTATTTAATAACCGTTGGCGAATCAAATGTAAAAATACCAGATGGTGTCCGTGCATTTGCCATCAGTTCTAACAGTTCTTTAACCACTTCAGGATTTTGAGCTGCAACATTGTTATTTTCACCCAGGTCGGTGTTTAAATCATATAATTCCGTGGTCGTTTTATCGGCATTCAGCACCTGATAGCGAACCAATTTCCAGTTGTTTTTCCGGATTGCCTGACGCCCTCCCAATTCATGGAACTCCCAATACAAATAATCATGTTTTTTTTGTTCCTTTTCTCCTAGTAAGGTTGGAAGAAAGGAAATGCCATCAATGTTTTCAGGTGATTTCGCGCCGGCCAATTCAGCAATAGTTGGCATCACATCCCAAAAGGCCGAAATCAGGTCAGACTTTGTATTTGCTCGTATTTTACCCGGCCACCACGCTATCATTGGTTCTCTGATTCCGCCTTCATATAAATCGCGTTTATAGCCTCGCAGAGGTCCATTGCTGTTAAAATATTCGGGGTCTGCTCCACCTTCCTGGTGAGGCCCGTTATCCGAACTGAACATGACAACCGTGTTTTTATCCAGGCCCAATTCTTTGAGCTTTTCCAAAACTTCACCAACCTGTTTATCGAGCAAGGTTACCATGGCGGCAAATGCTGCATGGCCTTCGGGCTGGGTACCATAAGAACCTTCCCTGAATCCTTTATCTCCTGGCTCAGCGCCTTTGAAACTTTTCTCAGGCAGCAGCTTCCCCTGAAATTCTTTCATATTTTCTTTGGGTAGAAGCAATTCTGCATGGGGAATGATGCTCGGATAATAAAGAAAAAAAGGTTTATCTTTATTTTTCTCGATAAATTGTAATGCTCTTTGGTGAATTAATTCGGGAGCATATGTTTCAAACTGATCGCCAGTGTTTCCTTCCAACATTACTTTCTGCTGATTGTCCCACAAATGCGATGGATAATAGTTGTGTGCAATTCGCTGGCAATTGTAACCATAAAACTCGTCGAATCCCTGCATATTGGCATCACCTTCGGAGCCAGGATAACCTAGTCCCCATTTACCAAAACCGCCCGTAACATAGCCGGCTTCCTTAAGCATTTCAGCAACTGTAAAAGTTTCAGAAGGCATTGGCCATTGTCCTTCGGGTTTCCATTCTTTGTTGCCACGAATGGGGGTATGACCTGTAGTCATACCAGTCATCAGCGAGGAGCGAGAAGGAGCGCAAACGGGGCACCCGGCATAATGCTGGGTGAAAATCATCCCTTCACGAGCCATTCGGTCGAGATTGGGTGTCTGAAAACGTTTCTGGCCAAGAATACTCAAATCGCCATAGCCAAGATCATCGGCGAGGATATATACAATATTGGGAGGATGGGTTACACCAACCGGCACCTTCGTGTTACAGGAAAAAAGAATGGGAAGCAGTCCCCAATTTAAAAGCAGAATTTTGTTTACGACAGGTTTTTTCATTTTGAGGATTAAGTTAGTTAAATGCTTGATTATCAAACAATATTTTTTAAATTGATGAACACAAATTAGTGCAATTCCAGTTCTTCAGTTTTTTCAAATCCTTCGCCTCGTATGGCAATAAAAGCATCGAGCATTTCTTTCAGCTTTTCAGGATTCGCCTTGGCTAGATTGTTTTGCTGACCAATATCCTCTTTGAGGTTATACAGTTGATATTCTTCCGAATTTCCCAGCTCAATGTTTGTTTCCTTATTTATGGCAGGTCCTTTGTAAGGTGGAATCATGATCCAGTCGCCTTTGCGCAAGGCAGTTTTGGTATTTGCTTCGAGCACCAGGCTTTCTCTACCGGTGTCGCTGGTTCCCATCAATACATCTAAAAATTCTTTACTGTCGGTGTTGTTTTCTTCGGTACCAACTAATTTGGCCAGGGATGCCAGCAGATCCATCTGGCAAATCATTGCATCCGAAACTTTTGGCTGAATTTTACCTTTCCAGTAGGTGATAAACGGAACGTGGGTTCCAGCTTCAAACAAACTGTATTTTCCGCCTCTGAGCGGTCCGGTAGGTTTATGCTCACCAAGTTTTTCCACGGCATTATCGTAATAACCATCATTCAGCACTGGGCCATTATCGCTTGAAAAGACAATCAAAGTATTTTCGAGCAAACTTTCTGCTTCAAGCGTTTTAATAAATTTGCCAATGCACCAGTCGGCTTCCAAAATAGCGTCACCGCGCGGGCCCATGCCCGATTTACCAACAAATCGTGGATTTGGAGTACGAGGCACATGGGGTTCATTCAGTGCGTAATACAAGAAAAACGGTTTATCTTTATGAGAGATCACATAATCCGTAGCTTTTGCGAGGAAATGATCTGCCATATCAATATCGCTCCATTTGGCTTTTTCACCTCCTTTCATAAATCCTATGCGTGGAATCCCATTCACAATGCTGTTGTTGTGTCCATGGTGCCATTTCATGGTAAGTATTTCAGGATGATCGAGAGCAGTTGGCTGTCCTTCAAAGTTTTTCTCGTAACTCACTTCAATCGGATCACTCGCATCAACTCCATCAACATTTCCGTTGTCGATATAAACTGTTGGAACACGATCCTGTGTAGCTGCCATAATGTAGGCATAGTCAAAACCAACTTCATTTGCTCCGGGGGATATATGCTTATTCCAATCTACCACTCCGGTTCCCATTCCTAAATGCCATTTACCGACTACAGCAGTTTGATAACCTTGTTTTTTGAACATTTTTGGCAGGGTTACTTGCTCATTATCAATCAATAAAGGTGCTGTTCCGGGAAGAATTTTTGCATCCTTGTTGCGCCATGGATAAACTCCGGTTAATATTCCATAGCGACTGGGCGTACAGGTTGACGAAGTGGCATAGCCGTTGGTAAAACGTACTCCTGAGTTGGCCAGGGCATCGATATTAGGCGTTTTCAAACCCACTCCGCCATAACAACTCAAATCGCCATAACCTAAATCATCGAGGTATATAACGACCACATTGGGCTTGATTGAATTTTTTTCAACTTTCTTGGTGCTGGTTTGACAACCAACTGTTGCTGAAAGGCTGGCCAATGCCAGACAACTTAATGATGTGTTCTTGATGTTCATTGATCAAAATTTAGATAAATCTGATTAATATAGGATTTAGGTAAAAATACTTATTTCTATTTTTCAATTTTTAGGAAAATACAGGCATGTGGGTTAATTTTAACGGAAACAGCTCTATTTTTAGGTTCAATCTTAGCACCTGAATATACTTCCGCAATAGTTCGTTTCTGCTTAATTCCAAATTCTGAAAGGTTAATAGTATAGTCCTTGATTACCTGGCTGTTGATGTTTAGAATTAACAAGGCATCTTGTCCATTCTTCATCTTTTTTTGCCAAATTTCAATATCATCCTCTTTTTTTATTCTTTTTCCCTGTTCTGTGGGATCCTGGTTAATCTCAATTGCCTGTTTGTTTAAAATAATTGACTTTTCTTCAGCAGTCATTTTTCTTGGGTCATTACCCAAAATTAAAGGAGCCGACATGATGCACCATAATGCAAAGTGGCTTTTTTGTTCTTCAAAGTTTAGTCCCTGTTCACCTGTAACCATCATATCAGGGTCGTTCCAGAATCCATTGCCGGCATCTTTTGCTGAGCGATTATTAAATTCGGCAATTGCCATTACAGTCAAAAGACCTTTGTTTTCTTTGGTCTCTGAATTAAAAACAGCTCCTTGTGATATCCTCGACTTTATATCCTGAGTTGAGCGAGCCATATTGCAGTACTCAGGATACCAGTCTCTGAAACGATAGGCACTAATGCTAAATAAAATATCTCTACCACAGCTGTTTAATAGTTTACTCCACTTTGTATATGTGTTTTTTATGTTTTCTTCGCTCCAACCAGATTTATTCTTTAAGCAGGTAGAACAAGTATCTTCAGTTTGTTTGCATAAATCTACTTTTACGAAATCTAATCCCCAGTCAACAAATTGTTTTACATGAATTTCTTCTCTGTTGTAACCACCAACCGGATCGCCGCCACAATCGTGAGTACCAGGGACTGTATGTAATCCAAATTTTAAACCCAACGAATGTGCATAGTCAGCAAGAGGTTTAATCCCGTTAGGGAATTTTTTCGGATTGGCCAATAATTCACCATTTGGCCCAAGTTTAGTGTCTCTCCACCCACCATCGATTACAAAATATTTATACCCTGCATCCAGCAAACCTTCTTTAACCATGGCATCCATGCACTCTTTCATGTTCTTCTCGTTAATTTCTTGCTTGCCAAACCAGTTCCAGCTATTCCAGCCCATTGGAGGAGTTGGGGCCAGCAATTTTGAATTTTGGGACAACACATTGAGTGTAAGAGACAATAATAGGATACTTAATAATATTTTCATATTTAAAATATATTAATTTTGATTTTGAAATAAACAATATAACAGACATTTTTACTTGTACGAATATGCTTGTCCTTTTAATTGATGCGGATAAATTTTAACGATTCATCAGCTCATTATCAGTCTGAAATTTCTTCAATATTTAAGAGTTTGTAATAAGTAATACTTTTCTGCCAGTTCCAATTTTCTGCGGATCACTTTATGTAATTGACAGTTTCTTTCCTACCATCGGGTTGCCAATGTTTTGGCAAAGCCTCGTTTACCACATCTACCATTTCCGTATCGGGAAAACGCATACCAACCTGACGAATCCAGGTGGTTATGTATTTAAGCTGTTCGTCGAGACTAAAACCAGAAATCCTAGCTGGCTGTTGTCGTCCCCATATTAAGGTGTGAAACTTGAATTGCATGTTATTTGCCTTAGCATAGTTATACAATTGAGTCACCGGCTCCCAATTCCAAGTAGTAGAATCGGGCGTTATACCTACCTGCTCCCATTTTCCTTCGTTTTCGGGAGTAAGCTGGTTCCAAAGGTTCGAAAAATTATATTCAATCTTACCTTTTAAATTGCCAATAAATTTCTTTGAACCATGTCCGAGACTTAGTCCGACATAAGTACTGTCGTATTTGGCTACAACCGTTTTGTTTTGCTTGTTTGTTTGCGAAAAACTTAAATTTGCAAACAGAAAAAAGGATGCGATGAGTAGATTCTTCATGTTTATTTTGTTTTTTTCGTTACTTCAAGAATATGGAAAACCGTTGTTTCGTTACTTATTGTAGTAATTGAAATATCAGAATTGCGTTCACCCTTGTTCGTAAAACGTGCATCTTTAACAAGTATCGTTTTCTCCATCCATTTGCCAGTATTGGTGTTTTTCACCGTAAAGAGTGTTTTGTCTGATGTCTTTTTTGCATTGTAGCGAACAGTCCATTCGCCAACTCCTTTATCCAACCATACTATTCTGATTTCAACTTTCTTACAGGATTTTGCAAAATCGTCGTTTACATCGAAATACATTCCGCCTCTGCCATTTTCCATTTTGAATGAACGAGCAAAACGACCATATACACTCTCTTTTGGACCAACATGCCACCAGCCATCGCTGGTTTTTTCTGCATCAATTTGATCGATAAAGCGTTGGTAATTCCCTTCGGTAATATCCCAACCCACATCGTTGTAATCTTTGCTCTGACGATTCATCATTCCCCCGCCGGTAGCTTTTTCAGGGTCGCCCTGATAGGCGCCAAATTTTCTAAATGATGCAGCAATTTTAAGATACCGGTCGATGTTTTTTCTTTCAAAAGTGCCATACTTACCTGTCGAATAGGTTATTGTATCGGCAGCATCTAATCCTTTACGAAACGCACAAAATGCAGCATTGGCTGTTGCCGGATTGTGTTGCCCTGCATATTTATTGAAAAAATTCATCCCATCTTTATGTCTATATCCTTCAGATGCTTTGGTCGGTATATTCCACATGTCGATGCCGCAATAGGTCGCAAAAATGCCAGCCCAATAAAATGCCAGTTCTGTATTTTTTGTATGCCAGCCATACACTTCCCACTCGCCGTCCTGTTCACCTCGTGCAAACGTTTTTATACCTTTTGTATTGGTCTTTTGCTTAAAAGTACGCCAATAATTCAAGCGGGTTTTGGTATCGCTAATATCGTAACCATGACTAAACATACCATGTTTCAGACCAATTACAGGCATATTATTGAGCAGCCAGTTGTACTCATTTTCACCATTCGAATCCTGGTTAACAAGTATCGGTTTAACCAATTCACCTTTTTCGTTTGTAAACGCTTTTTTATAAACGTCCCAGGCATTTATTCTGAAATCGCCCCATTGCTCTTTAGTGATTCTGTATTTTGAATCGAGCGGATCACCCTTATATGGTCCGCCATCACCGGTAGAACCTTCGGCCGACTGAATAAAAAGGATTCTGTCTTGCAAATTCTTAGGCAATGATTGTATGTATTTACCAAATTCGTTAATTAACCGGTGATAAAACACGATGTACTCAGGGTCAAGGTAATGTTGAAAAGTGTCGGTGCGTGGTTTCCCCAATGGATTGATTGTTTTGGTCATTGCCACCTCGGAAACGCCATTTTCGTAAAGCCAACGGGGTGCGTTGGGCGCTACCCAAATTTTTAGAAAGGTGTAATACCCATGCTCTTCAGCATATTCTAATTGTTTTCGAATGACTTCATCGAATCTGAATTTTCCTGGTTCAGGTTCTAACTCATTCCATCTCATAATCAGCGCGGCACCTTTAACTAGCGGGAAAGTTTGAGATGTAACATTTTCCAGACCGCCACCCCAGGTGTAAACACCCCAACAATTCTGGGGAAAATATTTACTATTCTGAGCCATTGTAGGATTGAAACTCAAAAGAAATATCGACACAATCGCTATTAAAAAACTATTTTTTGTTTTCATTATCTATTATTTTGCTATTTCGAGCACGTGAAAAATGGCAGTCTCACTGTCATTGGTTATTATCGAAATATCAGAATCATGCTCATCTTTATTTGCTAATTCAGCATAGGCAACAAACACCGTTTTCTCCACTCATTATTCACATTACAAAACTATTAGGATTAATGGTCTAAACGGGATTGTTTTGTTTCATTTTGGGTATACAAATAGGTATAGAACATTTCAAAAGTGTAGCTTAGATTCCAGTGCAGTTTTTATGTTTACGACAGCAAATTTAATTTGTGCTATTCTTGAATCAAAAAACAGATCTATAGTTCCGGCATAACTTATTGTAGGAATAACAAGAGTCACGAAGAATACAGTTCATATGTACACCATCATTTTTTAACATATTTATCAATTTTAGGAGAGCAACAGTATAAAAAAATCAGATAACTTATTTATTAAAAACAAGTAGTCTGTTTTTTTAATGTTATTGTATTACTGAACAACGATATTGTGGCTCGACATATTATTATCTGATTTTACCTGAACAACAATCAACCCTTTTATATTCAGTACTTTAACATCGAGTTGTAAAGAATCATTTGTGACATTTGTACTATATAAAACCTTACCCAACGAATTAATTATATTAACCTCTTTGTGTTTCAATCCATTTGGAAAAACAATATTCAAAGTTTCTGATACAGGATTTGGATATATTTCGATATCATCCAATCGTATCAAATTATTTGAAGTAACCATATTATTAACCTTGATGTTGGTAATATAGTAAAATTCATCTCCAAAACTTGTTGCACATCTAACAATAATCTCAAGCTTTTTTCCTATAACACCCGAAGCTGAAACTGTTTTTAGTTTAAAAGCCCCGTTAAATTGAGCAATTGGCATTTCAACTCCACCATCAACCTTGTAATATATCCTGCAATAATCTGAATTGTCGCATCCAACCCCTTCTATGTTAGCAGAAATGATTACACTTCCCGGGGCACATGAAATATCAATAGGGCCATATGTTTTACTTACAGTTGCTTTATTTACAGTAAAACCTGCATCAGTCCAAGGAAATTCACAACCAGCGCTTTCTACGAAATAAGCAATTAATTGTTTATCACTTTCAATAGTAAACTTATAATTAACATCTGACGAAACCATTACATTATTTTCCATCCATCGAACAAATCGATAACCTGCCTTTGGAACTGCCTTAACTATAACTTCATCGCCCGGATTATAGAGTCCGGCACCAACAGTACTTCCTTTGGTATCATCGTTCGACGAAAGGCTAACGTTGAAGCTTTTATCTCCGCAAATTGGAGAGCCGGTGCCACCAAGATCGGTATAATCTTTCAACACAGCGGCATCAGCAAACTTCCAGTCTGGTTTAATTTGCATATTTCTGAATGAATCGCCATTATAATCTTTCTCCATAGATCTGGAGTAAGACATCCAACAGCAATATGCCATACCCATTTCTTCTTTGGCCTTAACAGTCTGTTTAGCACTTAAAAAGGTAGCTCCCCTTACTTTATGTGCGTAGTAGAGGCTAAGATAGGCCATCTGCTTAATATTATTAATTGCCATTTCCAAATCGAGATTCCCAACACCACTCATTGTGCTAATTAAGGCCAGAGCCTTTTCTGCATCGGCCTGCATCTCATCAGCAACTGTATATGACGACTTTTTACCGTTACAAGTGTTTGCTGCCGAATTAGAAATATCACAAAGGTCAGAACCATTTGCAACAGTTGTTACTTTTGCATTCTTATGAGTGCTAAGATTAGCAAAATCATAAACAGTTCTAAAACCCGTACATCTACCTGGGTCGCTATTACAACCTTCTGGATACCAATCAAAATCAAGACTCCACTCTCTCATTATGAGTTCTGTAACCCTGGGTAATGGTCTCGATGAGAGAGTCCATGCCTGAAAAAGATTATCGGCAGAAACCGAAGGGAATCTTTTTGCCAACATATTTTTAAATACATCGTCGCTAACTTGTGGATTGTATGAAATGCGGCCCCAAAGCATCTCCATATACCATCTCCGCTCTACTTCAAGCTGTCCGTTCAATGCTGGGTTTTTATAGAAATAAGTACGACTTGGCGTATAACCGTCTGAACCAATATACATGCCAGTTACCGCTTGTTTATTGGGGATGCCAGCCATGTATTCGCGTACAAATTTAGGGTCGCCCCAGTTTATGTAGAAATAATCGTCGTTACGAATTGTTAACCATGTTTTCGCACCAAGGCTATTAATTGTATTTATAGAACTTGTTGTCCAGGCAGGCGTTGGGGTTGAGTACATGTGAGCTTGCGCGTATTTAACCGAATAATTTGATGTTGCATTCGGAAGCGTTTTTAGAGGAGCAAACTTTTCATTCCAGATTTCAACCGATGTGCCGATACCCCTGTGAATCAGATTGAACTTTCGGGTTGGGTTTGCGGTTAAATAATCCTTTACAGCTTTACCGTAAACTTCCCATGTCCATTGTGTTTTTAGATTGTTATCATTGTTGAAACCTTGTTCAGAACCCATCATTCCATCGCCTGCAGAAATTCCAAAGCCATCCAGATCAGGGTAGGTGTCGATAAGTGCATACATGCTTTTATAACTGTAATCTTTTGTGGCTAAGTTGTTTCCATTTGCCGTGAGGGTTGGATATTGGTCCTTGGCGTAATCGAGGTACACATTCCAGTTGAAGAAATAAAATTTCATGCCACGACTATGGGCATATTGCATTACTTCGCGCCAAAAAGCAACACGTTGATCATGATTCAAATTAAGAACAAACCCATCAAACCCTTCGATATTAGGTAAACTTGCTTTTGGGTAATCGGCAAGTTTTACCAAGGCTGGAAATGGGTGATGAACCCATACCGACAATACGTTGTAGCGATAACGGGCTTGCTGATCGATGAGTTTTTTCCAGAATGTCATATCCCAAACAGATGGGATGGCTTTCATGGTAGAAGTTGAAGACCATCCACCAATGTAGGTAGGGATTCGTTTGTCGAGCGGCATGTTGAGTTTCATTCCACGATTTAATAAAAATGGGGATTCCTGGCTATTGTAGGTCCCGCTAAATCCATTAGCTGTAATATTCTCGGCAATTTGCAATCCACCATACATTGCGCCGTTTGCATCACCCCCAAGCACCCAAAATGAAGTCTGAGGCGTGGTGGTTGTGCGCAAACCGTAGGCTTGTTCCCCCAAACCGGAAGGAACTGTACCCTCTTGACTTTTAAGGATATTTGTCACACTACTATCCGTTGCCAACGCAATAACGACCTTCTTATTGGCATAAGAGCCATCAAGAGATGATAATGAAAGCATTTCAACTGTGAAGCTTTGTGCCTCAAGCGCAATTCTCACATCTTCGGCGGCAAATTTGCATTGCGCCATATTCGAATCGAAAAACACCCCTACCGTTTCGGCAAAGAGCATTACAGGCATGACAAGCGCCATGATACACATTGTGTAAATACGCACCATAGTTTTAAAGGACATAAACACCATTTATTAATTATTACAATTCGTCACAAATTTATTTAACTAACAGCAAAGGCAGGAGATGGATATTTCATTTTGAGGATACAAACCGACCAAAATTAATCGCCTTATTACTTGAAACCCGATTTCTTCAGTGCAATTTTCCTAAGCATAGCCGATGTTTTATTTGTATCAAACTTCATTAATTGCAACCGTTTAAAATAATTTTCGGCCTCAACCAAGTTTCCGGCGTTATAATGACTTTCGCCAATATTGTAAAGAAGTTCATTTTCAGACATGTAAGATGAACTTGCCCCTTTTAGTTGTTGAATTTCCATTAAACCCTTAAAGGCTTCGGCGGCCTCGGCGCTGCGCCCTGCCCCGGTAAGTATCATTGCCAAAATGAAATGAAACTGCTCTTCTTGTCCTTGGTTATATTGAATGGACCTTTTCATTAACTCAACAGCATCGTCCATTTGCTGTGGATTAACAATCGAATTATCAATACGATAGTACTCTATAAGACCATTCAAATAGGCAAACATTGCTGAATTATCATTGGGATTTAATTCATACATCTTGCGCAATTCATCTATTTGAGCCTCGCGTATTCCGGCATCGGGCAATCGTAAATCCTGAGATATTTTTGCCAACATTGACAGAACCTCCTGATTTTCAGGATTTATTGTTAAACCTTTTCTTAAAGCAGTATAGGCAAGCGCCAAATCGCCGATTTGCGAACTGCTTCGGTAACGCGCTATGTTCAGATAGTTTTCGAATGTTAAGTGGCGTTGCTTCCCATATTCCGAAAACCATAAATTTTTATCCTGAAAGGAAAAACGCTCATCCAAGCTATCTAATAAAGTAACCGATTGGTGCGTAAAAAGGCCAATTGGGGCTAAAAATTCGAGTGGCGATTTATTTGTGCTATTAACCTCATTTTTTGTATATACGAAAGGATTGTTCCGTGCAGAAACAATCTGCGTAGAAAGAAGTGTTGGCAAATCGAACATCTTAATTCGGGCTAAGTCCTGTGTGATCTGTGGTTGATTCATTTTTTGTTCCATCGCATCGAAATCGATGGAAAGTGGAGTAGCCGATGCAAGGATAATCAGATCGGCATCTGATGCTTTCCAGATTGTAACATATGGAAAGACTTTACTTATAGTGCTCAGAACAAGCCTGAATATGTCATTATTAACATCGTAGGTGTGAAACCATTGGGTTAATACGCCATTCGAATTCAGACGTTCTTTACATAGTTTAAAAAACTCCACCGAATACAAATTACTTATTCCTGCAATCCAGGGATTCGATGGCTCACTGATTATATAATCATATTTTTTTGAAGATACTTTTAGTTGTGTGATGGCGTCATCGATGAAAATCTTCACACGAGGATCGGCCATGAAATTATTATTTTCCCGGGTAAAAAAGTAGTTGCATTCAACCACTTCGGAGGCAATTTCAACAACATCGAGCGACTTAATCGGATGGCGAAGCGCCGAACCACAAGTAATACCACTACCTAAACCAATTACAAGTGCATCGCCCGAATTGGGATAGAGCATTAATGGAATTTGACCTAGTAATACCTGCGTCTGTAAATCGGCAACGGTACTCGCATCGGCTTTACCATTGATAACCAACGTTTTTTGAATGGTATCACCAAAGTGCGATTCGCGAACTGCAACATTGGCATTAACACCTTCTTTATGCCAAAGAATTCGTTGACCCTGATTCTGCTGATTCTTAAATTCCTTATATGTGGGAACATCCTGAGTATAGAGTGTTCGAAATGCCCCTGAGATTAAAAAGTTTTGGTTCCACGCTGGAAACAGAACCTTGTATCCAACTGCAAACACCACAAAAATGATTGCAAAACCCATCTTTAGCTGTTTTGAAACTCCAGCCTTGTAAAGTATTAATAATCCAATAATTCCATTTAGAAACACACCTAGCTCAAGAGAGGACTTAATGCCTAAAAAAGGGATTAAAACTAAACCGGTAACCAATGCACCAACCACTGAACCGTTGGTGTTGATTGAAAAAATTCCGCCAATGGATTTGCCTAAAAACCGCATATCGCTATTGGCTATGCGACTTGCAACAGGCAGCGACATTCCGCTAAAAATTGTTGGCAATACCATTATTACAAAACACATCAGGAATTCTAAGCTGATAAAAGTGGAAAAATTATCGGGAAGGTTAGGGATTTGCGCCGATAATCTGGTTAGAAAATAGGGCAATCGCTCGTATAGCGGGAGCATCAATATCATCGAAAAAGCAGTGCCAAACTGGCAAATGGCTAAAAATGCAACCAGATTTTTGATTCTCTTTATTACGAATGAAACAATCAAGCTTCCCAGCGCAATTCCACTGATAAAAGCGATCAGCATCAAGGTAAACGAATAAGTAGTTGATCCAAGGATATTTGAGAGTAATCGTATCCAGGCTAACTCATACAACATGGCTATAAAACCGGATGCTAAAGCGGTGTAAACGGCAATGCGAATGGCTGTTGTTGAAAAAGTTTGCAGACTCGCATCTTCTTTAGCAGAAGTTGATATTTTTTTTTGAGTATTGGTTTTGATCGATTTTGAAAAAGCTATTGCTGCCAAACCAATCAAAATATTAATAAAAGCAGCAATCCAAACAGTATGCTCTACCCCATAACTGCGAATAAGGAAAAAACCGGCAAGCCCGGTACCAATAACTGCTCCAAAACTATTAATATAATAAAGAACAGCGACATCCCTGCCAGAATTGGAGATATTCTTGCTCACAAACTTAGTAAGAATTGGAAGTGTTCCACCCATTAAAAATGTAGGCAGAATGAGTGTACTAAAACTCAGCAGGAACTTTAGGGTAAGCAACCCTCCCCCACTAAACGTAGATGCTGAGTGAAGAAACAGATTTCCAACAATTTCGATTAAAAAAGGATAGGCTAAACAATAGATACCAATACCCACCTCGAGCAATCCATAAAGCTTAAGCTGATTCAAAACCTTATCGGAATACCGTCCCAAATAAAAAGCGCCAAGTGCCAAACCGCCCATATAGGTTGCCAGCACAATCATGTTCGACCAGGCCGTACTGCCTATAAACAAAGCCAGATATTTTGACCATGCCACTTCGTATATAAGTCCGCAAATTCCCGAAAGAATAAAAAGAAATATAACTACTATTCTGATATTAATAGACTTCATGGATATTTCTGAAATGTTTAATTAGTTACTAGTAAAACGTCTAGTAAAAATATTTCTATTATTCTTTTTTCTCATTCCCAATTTTTAATGCATGAGATGGCATAGGAAGAAAATCATGATCGATGACCATTTTTCGCTCCATTTCGTTTTTAAGTCTTTGCTCCATAGTGGCCAAATCAGGTTGTCCCGAAAGATTGATTAACTCGAAAGGGTCGTTTTGCAAATCGTATAGTTCGAAAATGGGTCTCTCTTTGTAGAAATAAAAATCCTGATGCATTTTGGACAATTTATTCTCGGAATTTGCTTTTACAAGGTCATTCCAAGCCTTTGCTGTCACCATATCGACCTGCACAAACTCTTGTCTTGGCAGAGCATTGTAAATAAGATGATAACGCTCGGATGTTACCGATCTCGAAAGATCGTACCCATCGGTACGGGTGAGTGGTCCGTTGTGGTAGCCACGCTCGGCAAAAACATATTCACGCTTGTTATTTTCTTCAACTCCTTTTATGGTATTGCTAAAACTTATTCCATTAATTGTAGTTTTGAAACTCAATCCCACCAAATCGAGAATGGTAGGTGCGAGATCTTCGCCACTCACAAGGGTTTTCGTAGATGAATTGGGTTTTGTAACACCAGGAAACCTTATTATTAGCGGCACATGAGTACCCCGACCATGAAGTGTTCCTTTTCCCCTCAACAACGATTCGCCATTATCACCAATAAATATCACAATTGTGTTTTTAGTCAATTTGCGTTCGTCCAGCACCTTCATAACGGATCCAAATCCAAGGTCCATGTCTCGAACATCAGACAAATAACGGGCATAATCTTTACGTATTTCGGGTAAATCGACAAAATCGGGAGGTAAAACCAATTGATCGGGATCAATCTCTTCGTAATTTTCTTCGAATGTACGGTGCGGCTGATTGAATCCAAAATAGAGGAAAAAAGGCTTTCCTTTTGGAATTTTATTCAGGATGGTATCCAATTTCTGCGGTACCATAGCCAGGCCTTTACCTTTGGTACTGAATGATAAGACCAGGTCGAAACGAGATTCGGCATATACCATCCCTTCTTTTTTCAATACATCATATATAAACGGATCAACACTCGCCGGAGGGCCATCTAAGTGATGTGAGCGGCCGGCTAAACCAATCCAATAACCCGATTTTTTTAAGATATCGGTAAAAAAGGGTACCTCTTTCCTCGCGGGTTCAAAAAAACGGGTAACCCCAATACTTACCGGACTACAACCGGTAAAAATTGATGTTCTTGAAGGGGCACATTGCGGAGAGGTGGTATAGGCCCTATCGAAACGGAGACCTTGTTTGGCAAAGGCATCTAAATTGGGTGTAATGTTGTATTTCAACACATTGACATCGTTGTAGCAGCCCACATGAGGAAAACTGTGATCATCGGATAAGATAAGAATAATGTTGGGTTTGTCGTTTGAAACCGCTTGTACAGATGCCGACAGCGTGAGTGCCGCTGTTGACAAAAGAGGTAGTATTCCGTATTTTGATATTCCTAATTTCATAAAATGGCATTTTTAAAATCGTTTTTATTCCTTTACTTTCAAAATTAAAAAATGGGAAGTCTATCAGGAACAAAATAGAATTCCCATTTCGAGTTTATCACCAATGTAACCTCTATTTACAATCAGGAATTCCTACACCACCCAGATCAGTGTAATCCTTTAATTGAAATGCATCAGCATAGTGCCAGTCAGGGGCAATTGTAACCGTTCTAAATTTGTTGCCTTTATACATGGCATCCATTGAGTTTGCATACTTCATCCACCAGCAGTAAGCTTTACCCATAGCCTCTCGGGCTTTCTCAGTTTGGTTGGCTTTTTTATAGGTAGCAGCACGGATTTTATAAGCAAAATGAGTCGTAAGATAGGCTTGTTGTTTGATGTTATTTATTTTCACCTCAAGGTTAGCATCACCCTGACTGCTTATTCCATTAATCAGAGCAAGAGCACTTTGAGCATCGGCTTCCATTTCATCAGCAAGCTGATAAGTTGATTTTTTAGTACCACATGTACCGGCAGCTGAACTTGCGACACTACACAAATTTGAGGACGACGTTCTAGCTACTTCAGTTACCGTAAAATCATCAAGAAATCTAAAGGCCCCTCCATTTTGTGGATACATAGAAGCTTCGGCATACCAATGCGCATCCAAGCCCCAACTTCCTTGTGTAAGCTCTTGAACCTTTGGAAGCTGTCGTGAAGCCAGCGCCCAGGCATTGAACAGAGTTTCTGATGATACTTGCGGAAATCGCTGAGCCATGTATTTTTTGAAAACATCGTCGGAAATATTCTTATTATAAGCTATGCGCCCCCACAACATTTGTATATACCAGTTTCTCTGAATTTCAAGCTGTCCGTTCATGGTAGTATCTTTACACCAATAGGTTCGGGTTGGGTGATAAATATCGGAACCAATATTAAAACTATTGATTACTTGACGGTATGGGATATTTTTCAAATACCCACGCACAAATTCGGGGTCGCCCATATCCATGTAAAAATAATCGTCGTTGCGCAAGGTTAACCATGTTTTTTGACCAGCTTTAGCAGCATCGGACAAATCTGCCTCATACCATTTGGGCGTAAGGGTCGAATACATATGGGCATTAGCGTATTTCACCGAATACTCAAACTTCATATTGGGCAGTTTGGTCAACGGTCCCCAATCTTCGTACAATTTAAGAATACCTGCTCCAAGTCCGCGATGAATCATGGTAAATTTTCTGTCGGGGTTAAGTAACGCATAATCGTAAGCTGCTTTTCCGTATGCCTTCCATGTCCAGGGTCCTCTCGAATCTTTAGGCAGTTTCATGTTATCGCCGGCACTAATACCAAAACCATCCAATTCGGGATAAGTTTCGAGTAGGGCTTTCATGCTTTTACTCAGGTAATCGAGCGTTGTAGGGTTGTTTTCTTTTTCTGTAATTACTCCCGGATACATATCTTCGGCATATTCAGCACAAACATTCCAACAGAAAAAATAGAACGAAAAACCTCGGTTGTGGGCGTAGGTCATTACCTGACGCCAAAAAGCAATTCTTTTTTCGAGCGTGAGTGTTGGGTCGGCATAGCCAAAGAAACCTTCGATACTTGGCAAACAGGCCTTTTCGTATCCGGGAACTTTAACCAGCGCAGGAAATGGGTGATGTACCCACACCGACAAAACATTGTATCGGTTGCGTGCTTGCTGATCGAACCAGGCTTCCCAGAATTTCATATCCCAAACATTCTTAACTGCATACTGGGTAGAAGTATTACCCATATATCCCGAATAAGTGGGTATCCGTCTATCCATTGGCAAATTAAGTTTGACGCCGCGCTGCTTAAAATCTGGCGACACCTGCTCGTTATAAGAACCTGACAAACCATCGAAAGTAATATTCTCTGCTAATTGAAGTCCGCCGTACATGGCACCATTCACATCGCCACCAAACACCCAATACGAGTTTTGTTTTTGCGTAATAGTTTGTAGTGCATAGGCTTGTTCTCCTAAGCCATTGGGCACCTTTCCTCCGGCTTCAGTAAACAACATTATTATCTTTTTATCCGATTCAAGTGCGATGACAATTTTTTTGTTCGAATAGCTCGATTTAAGCTTCGATAAATCGTTCATTTCCACTTTAAATCCTTTCGATTCGAGAGCAGACTTTACATCATTAGCAGCAAATTTTATCTGTGAAATTGAATTATCAGAAAAAACACCTACTGTTTCGGCAAAAAGCAAGGCTGGTGTTGCGATCAGCATAATTACCAGTGGGCATAGTCGCTTAATATTTTTTTGAAAATTAGTTTTCATTGTAGTTAAGTTGGTTAGAAATTAATTGTCATGCAATTTTGAAAACCGACGGTTTAACCCGTCGGTTTATTTCTGTTTCGAATTTATTTACAGTTTGGAATACCAACACCGCCAAGGTCGGTATAATCTTTTAAAACATCGGCGTCGGCAAATTTCCAGTCAGGAAGAATTTGCATATTTCTAAACGCAGTTCCATGATAATCCTTTTCCATCGCTCGGGTATACGACATCCATCTACAGTATGCCATACCCATTTCGTCGCGTGCTTTATCTGTTTGTCCGGCCTTTAAATATGTAGCTCCTCTAACCTTGTGGGCATAATACAAACTAAGGTATGCCATTTGTTTGATATTATTTATTGCCACCTGCAAATCTTGACTTCCGCCACTATTCATTTTCTCTACAATTTTAAGAGCAGTTTGAGCATCCGCCTGCATTTCGTCGGCAACTGCATAGCTCGATTTTTTTCCATCGCAGGTACCTGCTGCCGAGTTGCTGATATCGCATAGGTTGGAACCCTTTGCAACTGTTGTTAATTTAGCATTTTTATGCTTACTCATATTTGCAAAATCGAATACTGTTCTAAAACCGGTACATCTTCCCGGATCGCTATTGCAACCTTCAGGATACCAGTCGAAATCGAGGCTCCATTTATCCATAATGAGTTCTGTTGCACGAGGCAAAGGTCTCGATGCGAGAGTCCAAGCTTGAAACAGATCTGCCCCCGAAACAGATGGGAATCGTTTTGCCAACATATTCTTAAACACATCGTCGCTTATTTGCGGGTTGTACGAAATTCGTCCCCAAAGCATTTCCATATACCAGCGGCGTTCTACCTCAAGTTGTCCATTTAATGCCGGATTCTTATAAAAATAAGTGCGGGTTGGAGTATATCCATCCGAACCGATATACATGCCTGTAACAACTTCCTTATTTGGAATACCTGCCATAAAATCGCGTACAAATTGGTGGTCTCCCCAGTTAATATAGAAATAATCGTCGTTACGAACAGTTAACCAGGTTTTATCACCTTGGTCTTTTATCGCTTTAATCGAACTTGTTGTCCAACTAGGTGTAGGCGTTGAATACATGTGCGCCTGCGAGTACTTTACTGAATAGTTTGTAGATCCATTCGGAAGTTCTTTTAGTGGAGTATATTGCTTACTCCATATTTCGGCCGATGAGCCAATGCCTCTGTGAATCAGATTAAACTTTCGGTTTGGGTTGGCCTTAAGATAATCATATACAGCTTTGCCCATCGCATCCCAAGTCCACTTGGTTTTTAGGGTGTTATCGTTATCAAACTCCTGATTTTTACGTTGCATACCATCACCAGCAGAAATTCCGAAACCAGCAAGATCGGGATAGGTAGCGATAAGCGCCTGCATGCTCTTATACATGTAATCTAATGTTGTAGCATTTGTACGTGCTTCGGTAATATTGGGATATTGGGTTCTTGTGTATTCGAGATGAATGTTCCAGTTGAAAAAATAGAATTTCATACCACGATCTCGCGCATAAGCCATCACTTCACGCCAAAATGCCACACGTTGTTCATGATTCCATTCTTTTACATAACCATCGAATCCTTCAATATTTGGTAAACATGCTTTTGGGTAATCTGCCAATTTTACAAGTGCAGGGAATGGATGATGCACCCATACCGACAGCACATTGTAGCGGTTGCGGGCTTGTTGGTCAATTAGTTTTTTCCAGAATGTGATATCCCATACATTAGGTATAGCTAATCCGGTTGAAGTGGACGACCAGCCACCCACATAAGTTGGAATGCGTTTGTCAAGTGGCATGTTAAGTTTCATTCCACGGTTTAACAGGAATGGGGCTTCCTGATTGTTGTAAGTGCCTGAGAATCCATCGGCATCAATATTTTCCGCAATTTGAAATGCTCCATACATCGCACCGTTTATATCGCCACCCAAAACCCAATAAGAGGATTTTTTCTTTTGGGTAGTGCGCAAACTGTATGCCTGTTCGCCCAAACCAGTTGGAATGGTTCCACCTTCGGCTGTAAGAAACTTTATCACCTCGGCATTCGATACCAGTGCGATGACCACCTTTTTTTTCGAATAGCCCGATTTTAAGTTAGATAACGCATTCATTTCGACCTTAAATCCTTTAGATTCAAGAGCGGTTTTTACATCGTTGGCTGCAAATTTTATTTGCGGTATAGAATTGTCTGAGAAAACACCAACTGTTTCGGCCGAAACAACAGTTGGTATAGCAATTGCCAATACAATATTGGTAAAGATGCGTACGATTATATTTTTTGATAAAAGCATTTTAATTGGTTTTATAAGTATTTAAAACGATTAGTAATTGATATTTTTTTTTGCTCATCCTTCAAAATTTAATTTCGTCAACGATGACTATTTTGATGGCGCAGAAAGATTACTTTATTCTACAAATTTGATCCAATTTAAATTAAGTATTTGAGAGGCATTACTATATTTTTCTTCCTCTTCTCCTCTAAATACAAGAAAAATATGTTGAACACCTACAGGTGCATTTACCTTGCATTCTTTGGTGACCCAATTCTGATTGCCTTCAGTATTTTCAAACTCACAAGTGCCCAGCAAAGGTCCTGTATTACTATCCAATCGGATTTCAATATTGCCAGATTTTACCGAAGATAATCGGGCTTGAAATGTCAATGAGTTATTTGCTTTGGGGCCAAAATCAATCTTATAAGAAGAATAACTCAAATTCTTAAGATTAGAAATACATTTGATTGGTCCATTGTCATTTGCATCACTTGTTCGAAGTACAGAATAACAAATAAGATCTTCAGCCTCAATCTGCTTGAATGCACTTACTGATGGTGTCGATGCAGTTGGTTTGGCTGCTAAAATTATTGGCTTTCCTTTTGGTGGTTGCTGAATTGCACCGGTAGATGTGATGGTCAACCAATCCAGATTTGCAATATTTCCAGTTGCTCCTTTGTACACAAGGTAAATGTTTGTAAGTCCCTCTTTGTTTTTGAGTTTTGTTGACACGGTTTTGTAATTTGATATACCACCCGTATTAGTAACTTTAATTTTGCCCAATAACTTTCCGTTAGGTTTATCCTGACGAACCTCAATTGTTCCGCCACTTGCCGATGCAATTTGTATGTTTATGGTAGCATTAGCTGCCATATTAAGAACTCTCGGATAATAAAGCGATGCATTATTTGTCATGTTACTTACAGCAAATCCCGATTCAATTTCTTGCTTTTTTGTACCATCCGATGCGGCAAAATACCATTCAGCCTCTATTTTTTTAGAACAATCATATTGTCCTACCCCAATAAACGATTCACCAACATCTCCATCAGCCACAATATCTCCATTATCTTTATAATGCACATAAGTTAAATGTGTTTTGCGGAAAAATTTACCCACATCGCCCATGCCAAATGCACAGTAGGTTTGATTGTTCCAGTTGAAAATTGTTGGGTGATCAATCCAATGTTTATAGAATTTACCTCTATAAGTATATGGCCCGTATATATTTGTGGCTGTTGAATAATCAGTACCATGTCCGTTCAGGTAATAAATCCCATTACGTTTATGCACAAAACCGCCATCACCTTTCCATGCGACAGTAGTATGGATAAGCTCTTTAGGTTGTTCGGCCAGCGAGATCATATCTTCATTGAGCTTGGCAATTTTGTAAGGAAATCCGCCTGTAATAAGATAGGGGGTTTTATTAACATCGTCATCAATAAAAACAGTAGGATCGTATGTAATACCCTCAAATGATTTTTTCATCGCATCTGTGTATGGACCTCCTGGTCCATTGGTGCTTACGGCAACACCTGTTCTCCAATTCCCGGATACGTAAAAATAGTATTTACCATTTCTTTCGGCGCCATCGACAGCCCAGCTATTATTTGTTGGACCTACCCACATATCTTTCGGAAACAAATTGAATTCTAACTTCCAATTTACCAAATCAGAAGATGACCATACCCACCAATCATACATTCCATAAAAACTTTCAACAGGTTCTCTGTCGTGAGATGCAAAAAGGTAAGCTTTATTGTTGAAAATGTGAATATGTGGATCACAAACCCCCATATCCGAAATAATTGGGTTGTTAACTACTTTTATATCCAAAGAGCCTTTGGCATCTTTTGATTTTAAATTCTGACTGAATAGACAGAGCGTATTTAAAGTAAAAACCGCCGTTATAAATACTGCAAATACAGTAATTTTAAATTTATTCATATTAAAAATTTTAATTTTAGTAAAATCTATTTAATCACAACTTTCTTAGAATAAACAGAATGATCTGTATGAAACTTTATCAAATATAAACCGGATTTAATGCCTGGCAAATCAATACTTCCGTTTTGCTTTTGCGCTATAGCAACAAAAACAGCTCTACCCGACAAGTCAAGCAATTCGATTTTGTTGACTTGAGTTTTGTTTGAGTTGTAAATCAATCTGTCAGTTGCCGGATTTGGATAGAAAATGATATGACCACTCGAAGACTCTATTGTTGATACTATGTCTGTTTGAATAAGCTTAAAATTAGCTGAAATGGTTTTATTGCCATCCATCACCACATTTATCGGATTGGTTGCTCCAGATACATCGCCGCTCCAACTTTCGAATTCAAAACCGGGCCTCGATGTGGCCGTTAGCTTAACCGCAGTATTTGCAATGTAGTTTGGCGCTATTGGGTTCATTGTTACAAAGCCATTATTAGGTTTCGTATTATTTGCAATCGTGTAATAATCAGTCGATTTAAACACAATATTACTTACATATTGATTTGTATTAAAATAGGTTGAGAAATTCTGTGCTGTCAATTTTGTACCTGCAAAGGTCACATTCTCGAATGTAAGTCCACCATTCCATGGTGAAGATGCCCATCCCAAAAGATTTTGTTTCACACTACAGGATGCAATTGAGATATTTTCGAATTTCATCCAATTATAACTACCTCCTTTATTAGATGGGTTTGCAACATCACCTTTAAATGAAATAAGATTAAATATGGTCATGTTACACAGTTTATCATGAAAGCGAATATTTCGGAAAGTTGTCTGTGTCGGATTTACCCCCACCGCATTATCTGCACGCATATCCCAGGCAGCACCACCACCCCCACGCGAACGACAATAAAGCACATCGCAGTCTTCAATTAATATCGGAGATGTCCAAACTGCAGACATATACCATATTGCAGAAATATTATCTTTCCAGTAAGTTACCCGCTTTCTGTTTCCCCTGACATAAGAGCAATCGTCGTTCGTTCTAACAAAGCAATCATTCACATTATCACCATTGCCTAATCCATCACCATTCGCGCGCCACCCGACTACCTTAACATAACTAAGAAAACCTCCAGCTCCGGATGGTGTCCACACTGAGAAATTAGCTGGGTCAGCTACAGTTACGCCAATAATTTTATAATTGAGCGCATTATCGATTGCAATTGGTCTGTGATTATTAGCGTCTGAATTAGGAACATAATATGGGTGGGTGGTTTTTGCACCCGATATGGTACCATACCCGAAAATTTTAATTTTCTCACCAACTTTACTGTAGCCTCCCAAAGGAACACCCACGTTATTTAATGAACCATAAACAATCGCATCGCCAGGAATGTAAACACCTTTTCCTGGATATATTTTTTGGCCCAATCCAATATTATGAACTCCGGGCTTAAAGTAGAGTGTGTCGTAAGTTGCTGAATTTATGCGACTCATTGCCAACGAATCAGTGCCTGGTTCCACATAATGTACTCTTGAACCATTTAAAGATGGTTTTTTTAGAACTGGATTCGTAAACAACGTTATGGTATGTGTCGGTTGGCCAATTGGATTAACAAATGCATTGTAATCGTCCATTTGTCCATTGATATCTATTGCAATTTGTGCCGGATTGCTAATTGTAAAATAAACTTTGTTGTTAATTACAGTTGCCACACTTGCTTTCTGAGCCGGGTGAACAGTTGCTTTAAAGAAATTATTTCCACCAATTTTGAAGCCGTTTTTTGACGCTATTTCCACTTCAACAGGCTGATTTCTACTCATTTCAATGTTTCCATAAGTCTGACTCCATCCAGCTGTAGCATTAGGATAATGTTGTACGCTCGTAGAACTATTTGTGCCATTTGTCTGATTAATATCAGGTAGTTCCAATGCCCTGTTGTAAGTGTAATGCGCAAAAACATCAACCCACTCGTTGTTGGTAGCTGCCGAGCGTACTCTGATTGTAAATTTATTCGAAGGCGAAAGACCGGGAACATCTTTGTAAACTATGAGAGTGTCCGAGCCTCTAATAAACTGCGGACTTGTTTCTGAGGCATTTAGCTTTGAAATGCCAAAGAGATAACTTAAAATCAGAAGTATTAAAAAATATGTTTTCATTTTTTTCTATTAATTAAAAAATGGCATCCCTACTCCACCATTATCATGATACTCTTTTAATACCTCAGCATCTTGAAAATGCCAGTCAGGAAGAACAGGTTTTGAACGTTGATTTGCTTGTCCTTCATACATCTTATCCATTAAATTAGTATATTTCATCCACCAACTATATGCTTTGCCCAACGCTGTAATTGTATTTTCAGTTTGCCCTGCCAATTTGCAGGTTGCAGCACGTACTTTGTGAGCAAAATATAACGACAGGTATGACATTGCTCTGATATTGTTTAAAGTTACCCCAAGCTCAGTATTATCTTCAGCTTTAATTTTATTAACGGTTTCCAAGGCCGACAAAGCATTTGCTTCTATTTCATCAGCAAGTTGATATGAACTCTTTTTTCCATTACAATTGCCCGCAGCACTATTTTTAATATTGCAAAATAATGAACCTGGGCCAACATCTGCATTTGCAAATTGATCGACAGTTGCAAATCCTTTAAACGTTAGACATGCCTCCGGATACCATTTGAAATCCAGATCAAAATCTTCATGTAACAATTCGGTAGTCTTTTGTATGCCGCTAGATGCATTGCTCCATGCAGTAAACAAATCATCTGAGGATACATTAGGATATCTCAACTTCATATAATTTTTAAATACCTGATCAGATGTTTGAGGGTTGTATGCTAATCTTCCCCAAATCATGTTCATATACCATTGTCTTTGAACCTCCAGAATTCCTTGTGAAACACTGTCTTTACAGAAAAAAGTACGCGTCGGGCAAAATCCGTCGGAGCCAATATAGAAACCAGCAAAATTTTTACCATAATCTGTCATACCCTTTATATACTCACGTGCAAAAGAAGGATCGCCCCATGTATGGTAATAAAAGTCGTCGTTACGGACCGTAAACCAAACCTTCATATTGTTATCAACTAACTGTTTGGAATTATTCCCCTTATCAAAATGTTTTGGAACAGGGGTAGAATACAAATGAGCTTTTGAGTATTTGTAAGACATATCGAAAGTTACATTAGGAAGTTCAAAAAGCTTCGAAAATGTTGCCTTGATATCGGAAAGGTTTGTTTGATGCCAACGATGAATAAACCGTAGCTTTCGTTGTGGATTTTTTACCGAATAGTCGTACATCGCCTTACCGTAGGCTGCCCATAAAAAATCTTCATTACTTTTGTTTTCGCCATTGGTTACACCAAAACCATCGAGTTCGGGATAGGTTTCAAGAAGCTTCATCATGCTTTTATACATATATATTTTATTGGCTTCTGTGGTTACGCCATTAGCAAGACCGTATTTACCATCTGCATTGGCGACCCAAACATTCCAGTTGAAAAAAAGAAATTCGAATCCGCGCGAATGTGCAAGTGTCATAACCTGTCTCCAGAAAGCTATCTTTTCTTCGATAGACATTTTTTTCGAATATCCATTAAAACCTGTTACATCTTGTATGGCCAAATCGGGATAATCGGGCAATACAACTAACGAAGTAAACGGGTGGTTGTTCCATACTGAAACCATGTTGTAACGGTGACGCGCCATTTCATCAAACCAACTCTCCCAGAAAGTTATATCCCAAACATTGGGTATTGCTTTTTGGTAGGATGTTCCCTTGCTGTTACTTTCGTAAGTTGGACTTTTTTCGTCAAAAGGGAGATTGAGTTTAACACCGCGTTTTAGAATTGCAGGCGATTCCTGGCTGTTATATGTTTCTTTAAAGCCATTAAATTTAATATTTTCGGCAATTTCCAATCCACCATACATGGCACCATTAATGTCGCCACCAAGTACCCAATAAGATTTTTGTGGTGAGCTGGTAGTCCGAATTCCATAAGCCTGCTCGCCCAAATTGGTTGAAATAGTTCCTCCTTGTGTGGTTAATAACTTTATCACTTCAGCATCTAAAGCAAGCGCAATTACTATTTTCTTTTTTGTATATTTCTCATTTAGAGCCGAAATTGAATTCATTTCGACCTTAAATCCTTTCGATTCCAGTGCGGTTTTTACGTCGTTGGCAGCAAATTTTATTTGAGCCACATTCGAATTATAAAATACACCTACTGTTTCAGCAAGAACCATTAGCGGTAGAGCAAGAACCACAAGACTTATTGTGCAAATACGCACCATCCATTTTTTTAGCATATCTTTTTGAGTAATGAGTTATAATTTTTTTTAAACATGTACCGTATATTCACTATTTCGAATTAATTTCATTAATCGTCTCAAATTGAGGTATTCCAATTCCGCCCAAATCGGTGTATTCTTGCAATACCAATTGATCTTGAGCATGCCAATTGGGAAGGTCTTTTACTCTTTGCATACCCATTCCAGTATACATCGCATCCATTATATTTGCATAGTTCATCCACCAGGAGTAGGCTTTGCCCATGGCATTTTTTGCATTTGTTTTATCCTTGGCTTTTAAATAGGTTGCGCCGCGAATTTTATAAGCATAATAAACAGACATGTAGGCCATTGCCTTAATATTATTTATTGCAACACCCTGCTCTGTATTTGCATCTGCACACATGTTTTTTATTAAAGAAAGAGCCGCTTTAGCATCAGTCTCAATTTCGTCGGCAAGCTGATAGGAGCTTTTTTTACCTTGACAACTGTCTGTGGCGCTTTTGGCAATACTGCATAACGATGAGCCTTTGGCCACTTTACAATTCGCAAAATTCTGAATGGTTCTAAATCCACCATTGCTTGTACAACCCTCTAACCACCAATTTAAATCAATTGTCCATGATCCCTGAACTATCTCAGTGATTTTAGGTATGCAACCCGAAACTTTATTCCAGGCGGAAAAAAGGTTGTCGGTTGAAACAGAAGGATATTTTAATGTCATATAATTCTTAAATACATCGTCAGAGGTGTTGGGATTGTACGACAATCTTCCCCAAAGCATAAACATATACCATTGCCGCTGCACCTCAAGTTTTCCTTGCGATACGCTGTTTTTACTTAAAAAATCGCGTGTTGGGCTATACCCATCCGACCCCATGTAAAAGCCCCTGAAAATGTCTTTACCTATGCCAATCATTCCATTTACATAAGTGCGCGCAAAATCCGGATCGCCCCAATTATGATAGTACATTTCGTCGTTACGTACAGTCAGCCAGGTTTTTAGATTATTAGTGCGAAGTTCATGGTCGGCTTTAGCCTCAGCCATCCAGGTGGGAGTCGGAGTCGAATACATATGTGCCACCGAATATTTGTACGACATGTCGAATGTTACGTTAGGGAGCGATAAAAGCTGATTAAATCCGGTTTTAATTTTTGAAAGCGTTGTCCAATGCCAACGATGAATAAAACGGATTTTTCTCTGTGGATTTGCTATTGCATAATCATACATCCCTTTTCCAAAGGTTTCCCACAAAAAATTCTGATTGCTTTTATTTTCACCATTGGTAACGCCAAAACCATCGAGATCGGGGTAAGTTTCCAACAGTTTTATCATACTCTTGTACATATACTCCTTTGTAGCGGGATTGTCGGCCTTGTCGGTAATTCCATATTTTCCGGTAGCTCCGTAGGTAAACACATTCCAGTTAAAAAGAAGAAATTCAAATCCACGTGCGTGTGCATAGGACATGACCTTACGCCAGAAATCTATTTTTTCGTCAATGGTCATTGTTTTTGTAAAACCATCAAACCCGGTTACGTTCTGGATGGCGACATCAGGGTAATCATCCATTTTTACAAGGCAGGTAAATGGATGGCAGCTCCAAACCGAGACAGTATTGTATCTGTTTCGGGCCATTTCGTCGAACCATTCGGTCCAGAATGTCATATCCCAAACATTGGGAATGGCGGTTTTATACGAAGTACCTTCGAATCCTCCCTTATTGGTTTTTCCATAAGTAGGGCACTCTACGTCAAATGGAAGATTAAGCTTTATACCCCTTTTCAAAATTGCCGGAGCTTCCTGATTATTGTAAGTGCCCGAAAAATCGTTGAACTTGATGTTTTCAGCAATCTGCAACCCACCGTACATTGCGCCGTTTGCATCGCCACTTAGCACCCAGTAAGACTTTTGCGGTTTTGAAGTTGTACGCAAGCCATAGGCTTGTTCGCCCAATCCGGTCGGTATATTTTCGCTTTGAGACGATAGTAATTTTGCAACGGTTTTATCGGATGCCAAAGCAATCACCACCTTTTTGTTCGCATACGACTTTTTGAGTGAGGCGAGCGGGAGCATTTCGACGGTGAAATTTTTAGACTCCAACGCTGCTTTTACATCTGTAGCAGCAAACTTTATTTGAGCCACATTCGAATTATAAAATACACCTACTGTTTCAGCAAGAACCATTAGCGGTAGAGCAAGAACCACAAGACTTATTGTGCAAATACGCACCATCATTTTCATAAACATATATTCCGTTTTTATGTAGCAATTTGGTAATTATTGTTTATTACAATTGAGCAGAAATTAATTCTATTCCTTTCTTTTTACCTAAATTTCGTGAATATTTCCGATCTTTTGCGTTGTTCCAATGTTCGTGTACACCAAGGCTAGGTAATCCTATGCCATCGTTTTCGGGATCGTATTTAGTGCCCGAAGGTGGATTGTTTGCCAATGCACACTCCTGAAACTGATTATCTTGCTGTCCGTTAAAGCTTGGATTGTTTTGCGTTAAATTTGGTTCAGAACATACTAAATCGTAACACACTGACTCCAATGCTACCGGGTCGAGCGACACAAATAAACTCGAGAGCCAATCGTTATTCATGGTTGACATACGCTGCACATTGCCTAGGGTTTGGTTATAAGCCGGATATAAACCATCAGCGATATAGAGCATTGTTTTGGTATAAACAGTCTTATGTCCGAGCAAAACCGGACTTGAATGTGCTTCTTTGTATTTGTTTGGAGTTGGATAATCCCATTGCGCAAATGCATGCAACGAACTTGGTGTGAATTTTTTGATTTCAAAATCCCAAACTGCACCAAAATTGTTTTTAGCCGAACTGGTTATGGCAAAAACGCGGTGTGCCCTAACTACTCCATAATTAATAATATAGCTTGCATCGGTATAGCATTGAGCGAAGCACATTTTGTGTTTCGAACCATCGGGCATATTGAAATAAATTAAATTAGTGGTATCGGGCACTGGCGTAAATTGTTGTGGCGAGGGTATGGCACTTTTACCAATAAAGGACACTTTTTGGTATTCTTCGGAAGGATTTGATCGTATCTTTTCATAAAGCGGACCTACAATATAACGAGATGGATCAGCAATAATGATATCTTCGCCTCTAACTCCAGCAACCTCTATTAATTCTTTAACTAACGAATTAAGCATGTGTGGACTTGGGTATCCTTTATCTGTCCAGTTATCATCCGGTTTTTCTACTGGATTTAAATTTACCTTTATCACAATTTTTTCCCCTTGCTTATAACCTTGATTCTTACCATTCAGGGCATTGCGATATCTAAATAATTTATCCCATGCTAATTTTTTTGTATTTTTTCCGGTAATTTGTTCTATGGAAGTTTCGAACATTTTATCAGTACATTTCTGATTGGTATTTTTATCGTCCCACCAAAAACCGTTAGTTCCATCCCAAGATGTTGCCATAGTATCGCGAACCCAAACAACACGGCCCGGAAAAATACCACGTCCTACACCCATAGGGTTATTAACGCCATCGCTATTGGTTAATATAGGTTTGTAATCAGGCGGATTAGGCGAAATGGCATATATCGCTAAAGTAGCACCAACTACTACAAACACAAATACGGAGAGATAAGCAAGAAATGAATGATTTTTTCTCAATTTGGTAAAAATACCAAAACTTGCCATTAATGAAATGAGATAAGTAATAAACGACCCACCAATTCCGACAGCAACTTTTTAGCAAGGGTATTCGGCACGGGTTGGTTTTGGAACTACACGTACTAAAAACCATATTATGGCTGCAATTCCAATTACAGGGAATAAGAAACTACTATATTTATATGATTTTATGCCCACGATTCGACCCGATTTTGGGCATCGTTTTAGAAACTTGTTGCCGAGATTTTCAAAAAAAGGATTCATACTACTATTTTTAAAATTAAAATTTTATTTAATTGTAATTTTTATGATTATTCGTTAAAAATTTATCTCCACTTCGGTAGAATTTACTCCCTTTGCTTTTATGCTTGTTCCATTTGCCGAGCCTAAAATTTTCACATGTTTAGCTTCTCCTGGCAAAAGGTTAAAATAGTTATCATCGAACACCGCTCCCGTACTGTTTGGAATTGTGATTGCCATCTCTTTTACGAATTTATCTGACTTTAAGATGATGCCATCTGAGGTTTTTTCGATCTGAATTTTAGCATCGGGTAACAGTAAAAACTTTTCGGTATATAACAACTGTGATACTGTTTGATTACCAAATCTGCCGGTAAGGTATTCACTGCGTTTTTGTATTTCGCCAAATACAGTGAGATCAAAAACCCTTTTTGCTTCACCTGCTTTTAATTCAACTTTTTGGGCTACTCGCTTTGTTAACTTTCCATTGAAATTCCGTAGCTCGATAATCAACGAATCGTTCACTATTGCTGAAGAATCGTTTACCACCCATGCGCATATTTTCTCGGGAGTTTGTTCAAACGAAATCAAAATCGGTTCGCAGGCACGTTTCAGAAAATAATACGGGATTTTTGGTTCCAGATAATAATCGACCACGCTCATGTAAATCATAGGCCACGTGTCGTTGAAACGCCAGATCGAGGCGCCCCACGAACGGCGGGTACCATCGGGCTGACCAGCCACAACTCCTCGCCGCGAAGCTTCATAACGCTCTTTTAAGTACTCACCATGAGCTGAACCTGTTACCCGGCACAAATCATCGACATTTTGTATATCGAGATAGTCCTGTATGCGTCCCAATTTTTGCCATCCATTACCTGTGGTATGGTATTCCCAGGCATCAGGCCAGGCAACTTTCCCTGGTTTATCTATTATGTATTTAAAGCCTGTCGGCCATAGTTCTTCTTCTGTCATATATTTCCGCATACTATTAACCGAATATGGACTAACCATACAAACTTCGGTAGTAAACAGTGGAACTGTAGCTAAAGGCATAAAACGTATGGTGGCATAATCGTGCCAATCGCCTTCGAGCGGCGAATTGCCGTTAAACCATTTCTCGCCTCCCCAAGGCGAACTTGGATGAAAAATACGTGAAGGATCGTACTTTTTCACCAGCGTAGGCATAATATCTTCGAATAATTCGCGTCCAAGCGGTAATTTTTTATTCGGTACTTCTACCTTCTGTCCTAAATAGTGCTCGTTGCCTCCACACCAGATAATGATGGACGGGTGATTGCGAAAGCGCACAATATTGTCGGTTATTTCGGTTTTGAAACTTTCCGCAAAACCCTTGTAATTTAACGGAAACTGAATGCCAAAGCCGGTCATAAATTCCTGCCACACCAATATTCCACGACGGTCGCACTCATCGTAAAACCAATCGTCGGGGATAGAACCTTCGCCCCATACGCGAATAAAATTCATATTTCCGGCCTGAAAAATATCCAAAAGCTTTGTGGCACGCTGATTGTCCCAAACATGCGTCATCCCTTCGAGCGGTGCCCAGCAATCTCCACGCATAAATATCTTTTGGCCATTTATTTTGAATGCAAAACGAGCTTCGCCGGTTACTTCATCTTTTTGAACCAATTGCACCTCGCGTACACCAACCGAAAAATCTTTTTTATCGATCTCTCCTTTTTTATTGATCAAACTAACAGTTAGTTTATAGAGCAATGGTTTGCCATGGGTAAATGGCTGCCATAGTTCGGGATTATCAACTTTGATTGCAAAAGAATCGCACTTGTTAATTACTTCTTTAGAAATAAGTTTGCCTGAGGGAGATATAAGCGAATAGCCAATTTTCGAGGTTCCTTCACCTTGAATATCAGGGCTTATTACAATTTGTGCCTTAGTATAGTTATTGCTTAATGATGTTCTCACATAAACGTTGCCTAAGTAATTCTCTGCAGGTATGTCGAGATAGACATTTTTATAAATCCCCATTTTTTGGAAATTTGGACGCGCTCCCAGATACGCTGAAAAATCGCTTCCCGATTTTCGCATGTATTTAAACGCTGCATTTTCACTTACCCCTTCCTGCTTCATAATATCTTTAATGAACTTTGAAGGTGAATGAACAAAAACAGATAGTACATTGGCGCTGCCATCGTTTTTTAAATGGCTTTTCACCTGAAAACGGAGTTTATGGAACATATTCGAACATTCACCAACTTTATTACCATTTAAATAGATATCGGCACGTGTGTCAATCCCATCAAAACAAAGAAAAACATCACCATCGGTTTTTGGTGTGGCGAAATGAGTAGCATAAATCCAATCTTTTTCGAAAACCCAGGTGCACTTTGTTGGATTTGTGCCAAAATGTGGGTCGGGAATCAATCCTTTTGCAAATAAAATATCCTGAACTTGTTGAGGCATGGTTGCTTTATACCATCCTTCTCCGGGATTTTGAAAATCGTCAGGTATAGATTTTTCGAAATCAGATGCGATTCTTGCTTCGCTTAATATCCAATTTTCATTGAGATTGATGGACTTTCGCGACTGACCATGAACAGGATTATAACTCCCAAAAGTCAGGATTGCGATCAGGAAAAATACTATCGTAACTTTCATAATTAGTTAGTTGGTTGGTTGGTTGGTTGGTTGGTTGGTTGGTTGATATTGTTATTTTACCAATATCGGTATTTTGCGTTTTATAAGCCGTATAGGAAAATTGGATGGATCAACCAAATCAACAATTATATCACCATTAGCACATTTCTGCACATCGCCCACAATTTTTGCTCCTCCGTAAACCATCCGTTTAGCAAGTTTTTCGGGATCGTTGGTTATGAAGGCAATGTGGCACTCCTCATGACTCATTTTGGCAAAAGTCATATCCACTTCTTTTTTCCCAAAGAGTTCTAATGACATATTCCGGCCTGAATCGCCCACATAAGGCACGCGATAATTGCGATAGTCATTTTTTGTTGTATCAATATCTTTTGACCATGGAATATTTAAATCCATGAATTCGACCATCCACAAAGCTGAAATTTTCTGGTCGGGGGTATTGTAGGCAAAATGTTCGAACCGAATGGTGCTTTTTACAGGTTTTGGAAAAAATTGATTTACTCTATAAATAAGCTGTGATGTAAAGCCGTTAGGGTCACGCACATTATTAACAAAATCGCCTATAAGGTTACGGTAAAGTTTTCCTTCTTGAGTTCCACCATTGGCCAACATTTTTTCGGCAACTGCTTCAATGCTTTTTTGACCTTCGAAAGCCATATGAAAGGCATCGATATGAACATCGAAATAATTGTTTTTTAGGTTTGGGATTTGACTAAGTTCTAACATAAAATTATGGTCTTTATCGGCCACATAAACCACCTCTTTGTTTTTGGATGGAATAATTTCGAGACCTACATTTTTGACATACCATTTGGCAGTTGCCTCTTTATCAGCAACGTTAATACGAAGATGTTCGAACTTAATAGGAGACAAAATCTCCTTGGCATTTTGGGCAAACAGAACTCCCGGAATAAAGAGTAACACTAAAAAAATAGATTTTGTGAAGGTTTTCATAACAATGATGGTTGAAATTTTATACGAATTTTATACGAATTACAATTTCAAATTCCACTTCCGGAAGCTGAGGCAACCGGAAGCAGAATTGAAAATACCATTTAGGCTATGACAATCGCATCAATCTCGATCAATGCATTTTTTGCCATTTTAGAGACTTCGACACAAGCTCTTGCAGGTGGATTCGTTGGAAAATAAGTTGAGTAAATTTTATTCATCACATCAAAATCGCTGAAGTTTTGAATGTAAACATTACATTTTACAACATTTTCCATTGAACTGCCTGCCGCTTCAATAATTGCTTTCAGATTATCGAGTACCTGTATGGTTTGTTCTTCTATCGAAGAAGGAACCAGTCCGGTTACCGGATTAATAGGAAGCTGACCTGATGTATATAAAAATCCACCGGCAACAATACCCTGATTGTAAGGGCCGATAGCAGCCGGAGATTTTTCGGTCCTAATTATTTTCTTGCTCATTATTATAGATTTACAACGTTAACCGGTGATTTGCTTATGAATGCTGCTAAATTATCGACAGCAATATTCATCAGCCTTAAACGCGACTCTTTTGGCGCCCATGCAATGTGAGGGGTAATGATGCAATTTTTAGCTTGTAACAATGGATTGCTTGCTGCAATTGGTTCCGACGAAACAACATCTACAGCAGCTCCTGCCACTTTCCCGCTGTTTAAAGCATCGCAAAGGTCCTGCTCAACCACCAACGGTCCGCGGGAAGTGTTGATTATCATCACGCCATCTTTCATCCTGACGATCGTATCTTTGTTAATTATGCCCATTGTGCTATCCATAAGCGGACAATGAAGTGAGATGAAATCAGATTTTGCCAACAGTTCGTCGAGTGAAACATATTTGCAGGTATCGCTTTCCAATGCTGCATTTTGATAGCTATCGAATGCAAAAATATTCATTCCGAAAGCCTGTGCCACTTTGGCTGTAGCCTGACCAATTCGTCCAAAACCTATCAATCCCATGTTTTTACCTGCCAATTCAATGAGTGGATAGTTCCAAAAACAAAAATCAGCACTATTTGTCCAGTCGCCATTTTTAACAGCTTCAGCATGAGCCCCGACATGGTGGCACAATTCGAGCAACAACGCCATAGAAAACTGCGCAACAGCAGCAGTTCCATAGGTTGGGATATTGGTTACCGCAATTCCCAGCTCTTTTGCGACTTCGGTATCAACCACATTGTATCCGGTTGCTAAAACACCAATGTATTTTACTGAGGGCACATTTTCGAGAACAGCCTTTGGAAGTGGAGTTTTATTGGTAAAAATAACATCAGCATCACCAATGGTTTTGATTACATTTTCGGGTGCAAATCCGGTACGATCGTGCACTGTAAGTTCACCAAACTGCTTAACACCATCCCAGTTTAAATCACCAGGGTTTAATGTATTTCCGTCTAATACAACAATTTTCATATCTAAATATTTAGCCCCCTAACCCCCGAAGGGGGAATAGAGAGAGAATTAAAATTCCTTATTTGCTTATTTCTCTTAAACCAATGACCATGCAAGGTTTAGTACCCTTTTTGCATTGGCAACTACAATATCAGCATCTTCGTCGCCTACAGGTTTCACTTCGAAACTTAAAATTCGACGGTTTTTTGGATCGAGATAACCAATTTCGAGAAGAACTTTTAAGTATTCAACTAACTCTTCTACATCATTTTCGCCGCCGGGATAGCCAAAACGTGGATGGGCATCTCCATAGGCAGGATCATTTTTGTCTCTCATCATACAATTTCCCATGTGTGCATGAATGATGTAATCCTTTACCGGAATAAGCGATTGACGTGCTGATTCGTGAATAATTGGCAAATGACTCAAATCTACCATCAAACCAAAATTATCAAACTCGGCGCAAACTTCTTCAGCGTAACGCTTGGCCAGATCAACAGGACCAACCAATGAACATTTGTCGATGTCGAAATCGAATACTTCATGCGCAATCTTCAGGTTCCCTTTCGATTTTGCATAGGCACAAAGCACTTTTGTCGATTTTACCAAAGCCTGATACGCCTCTTCTTTTTTATCTTCGGTATATTTTCCGCTTAAAAATCCAAAACCAACAGCGCCCATTTCATAAGCTTCGTCGATACCTTCTTTTAAATTTGCAAGAGCAATTAGACGCTTCGACTCTTCGATATCATTGATGTTCTGCCCTGTGGTTAAAGTACGTGGTTGTCCACCATAAGCAATTGTCAAATGCGAAGAATCGAGCATTTTCTTTGCCTTTTTCCGTGTTTCACCATCCTTAATCCAGGTTATTTCAATGGCATCGAAATAGTCGTCAACAGCTATTTTCCGGATTGTTTCTTCAATCGGACCTTCACCTTTAATGGTTGACGGGTAGGCCATAAAATGTATTAAGCCAATTTTTGCATACTTGTGAATTGATTCAATCATTGTTTTAGAGTTTTAAATTATTCTATTAGAGTTTCTTATTAATCCATAACCTTACTATATTTTCTGAAGCATTTTCCAATAATTCAGCAGCATTATCGATGGCTTCCTGAAGCGACATTGGTTTGTCGATTATTGAGAAAATCCCATCAAATCCCTTTTCGTAAAGTGTTTTATAGCCTTCGCCTAGACTTCCGGCCAGAACAATTACCGGAATATTTTTATTTTTTGCAATTTGAGCGACTCCAAACGGAGTTTTTCCAAATGCTGTCTGAAAGTCGATTTTCCCTTCACCTGTAATCACCAAATCGGCGCCACTCATTTTCTCAGATAAATTTGTTGTTTGGGTCACAATATCAATCCCACGTTGAAGCTGAGCTTGCATAAAAATCATCACTCCGGCACCCAATCCTCCGGCAGCTCCTGCACCTGCAACATCTTTTATATCGAGATTGAGCTGCTGTTTTACAATTTGTGCAAAATGATTAAGCCCGTTATCCAATGCGATTATATCTTCGTTTGATGCACCTTTTTGTCTTCCGTAAACCGCTGATGCACCTTTTTCTCCACACAAAGGATTATCAACATCGCAGGCAGCCAAAAATTGAACACTATGGATTCGGCGATCAATTTCAGAAATATCTATAGATTGAATTTCTGACAATTTCTGACCACCTAAACCGATGTCATTCCCGTTTGCATTAAGAAACCGGACACCCAGTGCCTGTGCCATTCCGCAGCCTCCATCGTTTGTTGCGCTTCCACCCAATCCGATAATAATATTGGAACAACCTTTATCCAGTGCATCTTTTATCAATTCGCCGGTCCCATAAGTGGTCGTCTTCAAAGGATTTCTTTCGTCCGGAGTTAATAAAGGAATTCCGGAAGCGGCAGCCATTTCAATCACAGCGGTTTTTCCATCTCCCATGATCCCATAAAAAGATTTTATCTTCCTGAATAAAGGATCGTGAACGATGAGTTCTACTATTTTTCCTTCGGAAACATCCACTAACGACTGCACTGTACCTTCTCCTCCATCGGCCATCGGAACCAGAATCGTTTCAATTCCGGTATCGACTTTTTTTATTCCTCTTTCGATTGCCCGAGCAACCTCCAGAGCGGATAAACTTCCTTTGTAAGAATCGGGAGCTATTACTATTTTCATCCGAATATAATTTGTTTTTTAAGGCCGGATGGAACTCGCATATGAATATTCATCCGTTTTTGTGTTGGTAACGAACATGCTCGTTTCATAATAAAATTGCGCTTTTTGATAATTCCAGTTTTCTTTTATTCCGTTTAGCGATAAAGGCAGTTAATACAGGAACGAGCAACGCAGTGGTTATGACAGCTGCAGCAACCTGTGGAGTCGCTATAGCAGCAGCAGCAGTTAATGAAGGATCGACCATGGCAACCGCAGCCGGTGTGGCTACCGCATTTCCGGCTGTACTTGAGTTGGCTGCACCTGCGACTCCAGTACCTCCGGTGACTTTATCTGTTAAAATTGTAAAAAAACCACAAATGATTACTGTCAGTAATCCTAACAAAATCCCTGAAAACCCGGCCAGGTATATGGTTTCTAAATTAATGCCACATCCAAGCCCAAAAGCAAAGAAAGGAATCATTACCATTCCGGCCTTGGTCAGAAATGTACGCATATCAGGATCTAAGTTGCCAAGTATAACGCCAACCACCAAAGGTAAAATAACTCCAACCAAAGTCATAAACGGAATTGATGCAAGTCCAGCTGATCCTAAGGCAATCATTGTAAGAAACGGACCATCTTTGATCGAAAGGATCGCAATTGCACCAACTTCTTCTTTGGTGCCAAATTCGGCAGTTAAGGCTGTGTATAATCCACCATTGGTACTCGACATGGCCGAAATAAATGCCAGAGAAGATATGCCCCAAAGGCCGTTCACTCCAAAGAAATGACTAACCAGTAATCCAACAGCAACTGCCACGCCATATTTTGTAAGTGTTTGTATTACTCCAATTTTCAGGGCTTTTGGTGCTGCTTTAACATCCATATCTGCTCCCATACATACCAAAAAAACACCCAAAATAGCCAATGGATTGCTAGCTATTGCAGTTGTAAATCCACCTATCTTCAGAAATTCAGGAAAAAATGTTTTAATTAAGGCTCCAAAAATCAGGGGAATGACCATCATGCCACCGGGAAGTTTTTCTATTGTTGCTTTTATTTTCATATTTTTTCAGTTAGGTTTTTGTTAGCTTTTTATATACCACACATTATCAATTGAAGTAGTACAATCGCATTTGAGATGTTTCTTTTGTAATGCGACCATGATCAAAATATCAAATCGCATGCCACCGCATTTATCTAATTGACATACTGATATTTGCTATTATTTTTTATATTATTCTGTATAATTACTGCACACTGCTGCGCAATAATTATACAGCGACAAGCATTATGGAATTGAAAAGAATTGAAGTGCTAACGAACCTGAATTTATTTTACGTTTACAAATCCTAAGGTAAGCTCCAATAAAACTTCAACTATTTGTCATACAGTTAAAAAAAAATGAAAAATTTCCTCTTCAAGCAGTAGCAGCAATGCAATAAGCCAACTAAGTTAATTTACTTAACAAAGTTGCTCTTGTAATATTTAATCGTTTGGCAGCTCTACTTTTATTCTGCCCTTCCTGTTCCAGTACTTTCTGAATTATTTTCTTGCTAATATCCTCCAATGTACCATGAAAAAAATCATCAGATCCATTCGTGTCATTACTTATATTCAATTCATTAAGGATATCATTAACTAATCCTAGCGAAAGTTCTTCCCCTTCAGAAAGAAGGACAATTTTTTGAATAACATTTTCTAGCTGTCTGACATTTCCTGGCCAATCATATTTTTTAAAACCATCAATAATTTTATCACTTAACCTGATTATCGGCTTTTTGAACATGACGCAGTAGTATTGTAAAAAATAATCAGCTAATAATATAACGTCATTTTCTCGCTCACAAAGTGCTGGAATACTAATTTTCAGGACATTTAAACGATAAAACAAATCGACCCTAAACCGTTTTTCTGAAACTTCTTCATTTAGATTTTTATTTGAGGCTGCAATTATCCGAACGTTTATCGGAATATTCTTTTCTCCTCCAATCCGCATCACTTCTTTCTCCTGCAGCACTCTTAACATACGGGCCTGAGTCATTAAATCCATTTCACCTATTTCATCCAAAAAGAGCGTTCCGTTATGAGCGAGCTCAAAAACTCCACGCTTTCCTCCTTTGCTTGCACCGGTAAATGCACCCTCATCGTAACCAAACAATTTACTTTCCAGCAAATCACTTGGTAGGGTGGCACAATTAATAGCAATAAATGGCCCTGATTTTCTTTCACTTGCATTGTGAATGGATTGAGCAAACATTTCTTTACCAGTTCCACTTTCTCCACATATTAATATAGTTGTATCTACGGATGCATATTTTTTGGCAATTCTTAACGTGTTTGAAATTACAGTACTATTCCCAATGATGTGATTAAATCTGGTTTTAGCTACCAGCATATTCTTAGCTAGTGATTTCCGGATTTTCTCTTCCAATTCCTGAATATTTGTTGTATCCTGAAAACGGTAAACAAATCCTTTGATTTCGCCATCAAGAACGATTTCAGTAATGTTTGTAGAATAATACTTGTTTCCAATGCTTACTAAATGCATAGAACTTGACGATTTAGGAAGAATAAATCCAAAGCGATTAGCAACATCAGTGATTTTCTTTTCTAAAGCAACTTGTCTTGACATTTTAAAAATATGCTCAGCAAAAGGACTAAATATTTTAATATTAAAATCGGAGTCAGTAATTAAGATTCCTTCATTTAGATGCTCAACAACAGCATTTAGCAGAAGATTTTTTTCTCGTTCCTGAACGATTGCATTTTCAATTTTTAATGCTTCTTTTATTGCTATTAATATCGCCTCCCTTCCAGAAATAATCAGCTCACTTTTTAATCCTTTTTCATTCGCAATTCGGGCGGCCACTGCATCTCCAATAATAATTCTGGCACCTTTTTCAACGGCAATTTCAATTTTTTCTTTTATCTCATGATCAAATACAAACGAAAAGTAATCGATACTTAAATTTAGTATTTCACATAAAGATCTGACTCCTGATATAACATTTTCAGAACCGATAACAGCAATCTTATTTTTGGTATGCTTTAGTAAAATACGCAACAGATCAAATGAACTTATTTCGACTTCAACAACAGGGATATCTACTGATTCAGCAATAAGTTTTGCTGTACCTCCCCGGCTGATAATAACATCAACCATTAAATTAGCATTTTCCCGAGAAAGTTCTACCCCCTTATACAGTTCTCCCTGCACAACGTTAACTGGAAAATTAAACTCGGAAACGATCTCACTCGCCTGCTGATACATTTCAGAATAGGGAGCTATAAATAGTATTTTAGCTGTCATATTTTCAAATTTCAAAAATCAATTTCAGTAATCTCAGTAAAAAAATGCCTAATCAATTACTTTTTTCTTATATAAAGAACTACCGGCACATTTCCCCAAATAACCGGAGGAGTTAATTTATTTTCACCTGTTTTTAATTTTCCAGCTTCGATATATTCTCCTGAGAGCGGTTGATACCAAACAGCAGTGTTCGATTTTAACATCCAAAAACAGGTTTTATTAAAGAAATCTGCAAACTTTTTTACATAGGCATATCCGGGAGGGGTATCATTAGATCTTATAACATCCCAGGCCGTATAGGTATAATAATAAGCATTATACACCCCGGCCATTTGAATACTCCACATATATTTTATGACCTCTTCGGGAGTATTGCTTTTTCCGTAAGTTTTATCTTTCAACCCATTAGGGCCGTGTTCGTAACCCGATTCGGCCATAAATATAGGCCATTTATTGGCTGCAATTTGCTTTAAGATTGTCGCATGAACATCCATATGTTCCTGAGAACTACGAAAATCGACAAGATTGTTATAATACCCCAAATCGTAGGTAAGCTTATCGTCGTGCACTGTTCGCAAACGATTATAGGGGTCTGTTGCATGTATAAATTTCAAGCGGCCAACTTTATAGCTGGTTGATTTTTCGTACTGAGCCTCTTTGGCTATACTCCAAACTATATTTGGATAGGCTGCATAACGAGCAATTACCCAACGAAAATAGAGATCATCCTCGAAACTGTTATTCTGCGGCCAGTTTGACAGCTTATTGTATACCTTTAAATAGAGGCAAGCTGTCATCCCATGCTGATTCATGGCTTCGATCACCTTATCAAAATGCTGCCAATACTTCAGGTTAAACCTTTTAAAGTTAGGGTTTTCATTAATACCTTCCCAAGGTAGCAATAATGGAGGGCCAAAGTCTGCATCTTCGGTTTTACCCAAGCGCCACTTTGTATCGTATGCCCAAACGTTCATATTGATCCAATTAAAACCCGATGCTGAAAGCTTATCCAGAAAAGGATGAAGGGTTGGAAGTGTTTTATCCGTTGAATCCATATCCATGGCAAAAAGCCAGTTGGCCTCATACCCTACCGGGAAAAACCTTGTCTCATCTTCATAAATAAAATGATGTGGATTTTCCCGATCAACGATCAAAGCTCCATGAACTTTACTGTTAGAGTTTGGAATACACACCAGCTTAACTTGTTGATTATCCAGTTCGACTACATCGGAATGTGTGATAATAGTCCATTCGCCCTCTTTGGTAGGCGCAAAGCGGATTTTCCAGGTGTCGAATCCATCGTAAAAACCGGGAAGCGTCATTTTAATGTTATCCGGTCCGGTAATATCGGCATGGAAATCTACTTCAAAAGGACATGTTGGGCTAAATTGCCAGGTTATAGAGGTTTTAAATTCCATATCTGTTGGTTTCCACTTCTGAATTAGTAAAGTCTCATTTCCGGCGAAACCAAAAACGAATGACATTGAAACAAAAAGTAACAAAAGACTTAATTTTTTCATAATCAATTGCCTCATAAATCCAAAAGTCTATTTTTATTTGAAGAACTCATACACTATATGTTTTCTAACTTCATCGAAATCAGCCCCTTTTTTAAGCTTAAAAATAACCGAAGTGCGGGCTTTCAATTTAATATCCAAGCAATTCTTATCTGCACTAAAAACTAGTTTATCCTCGCAATTAACGGTCTGAATATTTTCAGTTGGAATATTGGAAAGCTTAATGCCGAGTTCTTCATTCTCCCAATTGAACAATGCCAGATAAACCCCTTGGTCGTTGGTTCCCAACATTATATTAAAAGCATCTTCTTTATCCTTTGCCTTATCCCATAAATCGATAGGAATAAAACGATTACAAGTTTTTATAGAAAAGGCTTTCTTCACAAGTTCTTTACGTTCGGGTCTTAAAAGATTCAAGTCGTCGCTCGACAGTTTAATTCCGCCAAAAAGCGTTACGTAATCTGCCCACATTTTGGCTTCGTTAAATGTAACATTGCCTCCGAATTTTTGGTTGCCTTGTGCTCTGGTAGAGTCTTCATCTTCTTTGCTACGAACTACAATATAATCGGCATCGTTTTGTACAACCGTTTGGTTTAGATAGAAATTCCCTGCATTCTGAAGTACATGTGTTCTGTATGCTTCGAAACGTGGGTTAATATCCGGACCAGTGCGAAGTCCATCAATTAGACCGAAGTTTGGTCCGAAAACCGATGAGCAACCAAGGAAGAATGCTTCGCCAATACCTGCGCGCATAGCTTTGAAACCTGCGCGCGAACGTTCCATACTGGTCATTGTAGTATCGAAGGCTACTATCTTTTTTACAGTTGTATCTTTTACTATACTAAAAATATCCCTATTCAAACCGAAACACAAGAAGTCAACTTTTATGTATTTGTAACCCCAGTCAGTTGTCATGGTATTCAATACATTTCTCATGTAATCGCAAACTGCCGGATTGGAATAGTCGAAAAATACTCTTAATTGCTCTCTCAATGGGGCAAATATGGTTTTCCCATCCTGGTCTTTTAGAAACCAATCGGGATGTTCTTTATATACATTGGAAGTATTCACTGCTCTCATTCCATCCAGGTGTAATCCTGCAACACAGCCATTGTCGATAATAATTTTTGCAACGCCTTTCATTCCACCGGGCAGATTGCTTCTTGTTTCGAGATAATCGCCACGGTTTACCCACCAACTGGCATCCAATTGAATAACATTTGCCTCTACATTTAATGCTTTTATCTGAGCCATGTTAGAGGTTACATCGTCAATTGTAAAATTGTGTCCGAAATAGTCCCATGTGCCATAACCTTTCCATTTTCCAATCTCTTTGGGTTTGATATTGTGAATTTTTGCAATTTGATTCCCATAATCATATAGTAAATCTTGCCAATTATCGCCCTCTTCAATTACAAGTTTTTCGAACTGGAGAGTTTCTCCCGGTTTAATGGGTTTATCTTCACCTTCAGCCGAAATTGTAATTCCATTTTCTTTCGAAAAAGCGATTGATGCTCTGAAAATTTCCCAAGTCAAAATACCTACTTTATAGTACTGAGAGTCACTGTTTTTAGCCAACAAAACAGATTCTGTTGTGGTTTGCTTGTCGTTAAATCCCCGTTGCTGAATGGGGGTTTTAGAACTCATTTCGTAAGATCCGTAAAGAAATTTTGTGTTTTCGTTAAACAGAGGGGTATTATTAAGCTTGATTTGAATGTCCTTAATAACTTCAGTTTTATCTCCATTGTTTGTTATACTGATGGAAACAAGTTTAGTGTTCTTGTTCCAATTTTCGACAGAGACTTTTGCGCCAATCGCATTACTGTTTGATTTTGTGTTAATACTTACGGATAATAGATTTTCCGAACTGTTACAGCTCATAAAGGAGCAAATAATCAGCGTTGCAATGTTGATAATTACTAATTTCATGTCTTGTCTTCTGCTTTAAGAATTTTGTGTGAAGATTAATTATTGAAAAGTAATAAAGATTTGTGAATGCAATACGCTTTGAACAATGCGGAACCTCATTTTGAAATACAATATACCATTTATGGCTAAAAAGGGCATTTCTTTACAAGATTGAAACGAATAATCTGTTAGAACTTAGCATTGAAATTATACGCGATCTCTTTTCTTACTTTATCAAAGTCGGCGCCTTCGTTTAGTTGAAAGATAACCGATGTTCGACCTTTTAGTTTTATCTCTAAAGTATTGTTTTCGGCACTGAAAGCTTGTGCTTTGTCGCTATTCACAGGCTTTAGTTTATCAGTTGGGATATTTGACAGTTTAAAACCAAGTTCTTCCTTATCCCAATTGAATAAAGCTAGGAAAACGCCCTGATCATTCGTTCCCAGCATAATATTAAAAGCATCATCTTTATTTCTGGCTTTATCCCACAAATCGATAGGAATAAAACGGTTGCATGTTTTTATCGAAAAGGCTTTCTTAACAAGCTCTTTGCGTTCGGGTCTCAAGAGATTCAAATCGTCGCTCGATATTTTAATTCCACCAAAAAGTGAAACATAATTTGCCCACATTGAAGCCTCGTTAAGCGTAACATCGCCTCCAAACTTATTCTTACCCCAGGCTCTGTCTGCCTCTTCATCCTCTTTGTTGCGAAGCACCAGATAGTCGGCATCGTTTTGAACCACGCACCTGTTCAGATAGAAATTTCCTCCGTTTTGCAGACATTTGGTCGTATAGGCTTCAAATGTAGGGTCTATATCGCCACCGGTTCTCAGACCATCAACAATTCCCAAAGTCGGACCAAATACTGAAGAGCAACCCAGGAAAAAGGCATCTGCAATGCCTTCGCGCATTGCCTTTAATCCGGCACGTGTTCTTTCCATACTGGTCATTGTAGAATCGAAAGCATGTATTTCTTTCAATCCGGTATTTTTTTGCATTTTTAAAATATCACGGTTTAAACCATATCGCATAAAATCGATTTTGAAATACCTGAACCCCCAATCTTCCCTAATGGTTTTCAATACATTCTTCATGTATTCACGAACGGCAGGATTCGAATAATCGAAATAAATTCTTTGGACAATTTTGTCGTATTTTAGATACTCCTCAATAATAGTTTCTCCGTTTTGGTCTTTTAAAAACCAATCGGGGTGTTCCTTATAAACATTTGCAGTTACTTCAGCTCTGAATCCATCCAGGTGAATTCCAGGTGTGTATCCATTGTCAGAAATTAATTTGGCTACAGCTTTCATCCCCCCGTGAATATCACTTCTTGTAATGAGATAATCCCCTCTGTCTATCCACCAACCGCCATCAATCTGAATGATATTTGCATCAACATTTAAAGCTTTTAGTTGCTCAATATTCATTTTAATCTCTTTGTCGGTAAATTTTTGTCCATAATAATCCCATGTAGACCATCCTTTGAACTGTTTTAATTCTATGGGTTCTATTTTCTGGATTTTAGCAATCTGTTCGCCATAAGCAAAAAGCATATCTTGCCAGTTGTCTCCCTCTTCTACAACAAGTTTCTCGAACTGAATGGTTTCGCCGGGTTTGATGGGTTTGTTTTCGCCTTCAGAAAAAATTGCAATTCCCTTTTCTTTGGAAAATGATATTTCAGGACGGAAAATTTCCCAGGTTAGTACACCAATTTTGTAGTAGTGTTTATCGCTGACTTTTGCCAGGAATACAGTCTCGGTGGTGGTTTGGGGATCAATAAAGCCACGTTGCTGTATTGGTGTTCTACCCATATCGTAACCTCCGTATAAAAACTTTGAATTTTCATTAAACTGAGGCGTATTGTTTAGTCGAATTTGAATATCCTTTATGAATTCAGTTGTATTGCCAATGTTGGTTAAACTTATCGAAATTATTTTTGCGTTTTCATTCCATTTTTCAAGGGTGAAATTTGTGGCAATATTCTCGCGCTTTGAAAGTGTATTGACATTAACGGATAACGGATTATTTGCACTGCTGCATCCTGTAATAACCGACAATAAAAAAATTGCATAAGTGAAAACAGTGACTATCATTCCTCTCATGTGTAATTTTTATAAATTAAATAATTGCTAAAAAGTATTAATATAAAATTAAATCCTTTGTTATCTGGTCAGGATAAAACTATCGGGAAAAAAGTATAGGCATTGCTTGCCATCTTTTGTCAAATTCAGGATGTCTGAATATTATTTCAATTCGCGTATCTCAATATCCTTAAACCAGATTTTATTCTCCGAATTTTTGTGCAACTGCAAAGCAAATTGGCCTTTTAGTCCCACATTATACATTTTGTGACCTTCATTATCCAGCAATCCGTCTCCATCTAAATCGGCAACAAGGAAGTTATTAACAAACGTTTTAATATTGGTTCCCTTGCAAACTATGGTCATATCGTTCCAACCCGAAAGCTCATTTTCTCGGTAAAAAATCACCCTTGTATGGGTTGTATTTTCTTTGGTTATTTTCCAGTCGGTTAGCGATGGGCTAATCCACCGTTTTTCGGTGCGGGTTTCGTCGTAAATAAGTCCAGTGCGCCAAGGGTTTTCTGGTTCAATATCTACTTGTGGTCCATCGAGCCAACCGGGATTTTCGCCCTCTACAACTGCTTTCTCATCGTAACGGCTACGTATCTGAATACCCGAATTGCCTTTGTTATCGGTCGAAACCCTGAATTTTAAACGCATTTCAAAATCTCCATACTCTTTTTCGTTCATCAACCAAACATAACCATGTTCTTTACTATCCATCGAGTTGCAATAGATTGATCCATTTTCTACAGTCCAAAAGGTTTTATCAAGGTCTTGTTTTTGTGCTTTTATTTGCCATCCATCTAAGTTTTGGCCGTTAAAAAGTTTGGTGTAACTGTGTTTTGATGTAAACTTATCGATGGTTGGAAGATTTCCACCCCCTTTGTTTGGACTCCCTGCTGCAATGAAGATTTCATTTTTGTATAAAACGGCTCCGCTTCCATGACGACCAGTGTGCATTGGCGCCAATTGTGTCCATTTTCCGCTGTTGATATTTAAACATTGAGTTTCGTTATATGCCTGAGCCTGAACTCCTTCTCCACCCATGTAAATTAAGCAACTGTCTATTTTCACCAAACCGCCGGCAGCAGTAGGAATAGGCAGAGGTTCTTCTAAAGTGTACCATTTTCCTTCTTTGAAATCGTAATAATCGTTTTCGGGAATGGTGGCACTAAAAAATGCCGCAAAATTATCGGGATGGTGCACACTGCCATTTCTACCGCCAATGCAATACATTTTATCGTTGGCAACAATTGCGGGAAAATGGTCGCGAATATGTGGCGCATCGGTAAGTTCTTCCCATTTGCCTGTTTTTAGATCGTAGCTATCGAAATAGTTTGTTGTTCCGCTGGTATGTCCGAATTTTATTCCTCCTGCAAGGTAAATTTTATCGTTATAAACAACAGCTCCGGCACCGCCTCTTCGGCGTGCTAAAGGAATTTCTGCACCCTTTTCCCATTTGTCGGTTTCAGGATAATATTTCCAGATGCAATCGAGCGGCAATTCTTTTGGATAACCACCCGTCATTGCACCAAGCAGATAAATTGCATTGCCATAAACCACTGCTTGGAAATGGTGAATTTCCATAGGTGATTTGCCTTTAGTTTCCCACGTATTGGTTTGGGGATCGAAAACATTTACCGGGTTAATGCCCCTACCTCCAATGAGGTAAAACTTGTTATTGTATTCGATAAATGCGTTTTCGTGACGACCAACCACATCGCCTTTGGCTTCGATAGGAAGCCAGCGATAATCGTTTAAATTTACTGATTGTCCTTTTAAACCAATGCTGGCAGAAAGGAGTAAAAGAGCGAAAAAAAGTTTTCTCATCATTTTATGTGATTATTATTTCCCAATTCAATCTTTGCCCATAAGTTGCTGTATGACAAATCAAATGCCTTTTGCAGGTTCTTATTGGCTTCTTTGGTTTTATTAAGACCTTTATAGCCAAGTCCTTTAATGGTGTAATATCTTGATTTTCTTATATTTTCACCCTCAGTTTCGCCAAAAATCACCCCTGCTTCTGAAACGGGCCTTTTGTCCATTTGCACATTGGCTTCATCAATCATGTCTTCAAAAGTTTTTCGGGCATTTTGAGCATCATTCAATTCGGCATAACTTAAACCCTGATAATAATTCATTACCCCAATTTTTGCTGTTTTTCTGCCGGTTGCTTTTTTAAAGAACTCTTCTGCCTTTGCATTATCGTCTAAAGCTTTATATGCTGTTCCAATGTGATAATTGACCTGAATATCCCTACTTCCAAGCTGATCGCTTCCGACTTCTTCCTCAGGCACTTGTGCTTTTAGGAAATATTCCATGGCTTTTGGGTAGTTTTTTTGTGCAAAGTATTGTTTACCCAATGTCAATTGCGCGTCAATTTTTACTTCCCTAACCAAGGAAGCACCCTCTCGGTATGAATATTTTACTCTATCAATATATTCTACCGCTTTTTCGGATTGACCCACCAAGGTAAGAACTGATATTTGCCGAATTGTAGCATCGTCTCTGTTTTTTACTACTTCGTTTTGTCCCTCAAATAACTTTAATCGTTTTTCGACAGGTGCGTTATTTAATTCATAAAGCATGTCCAATTCTGTATAATAAATTGGTTCCTTATGATTTAACGCCATAGCTTTTTCATAATATGCGATTCCTTCCGGAATGTTTTTATAATGGCGATAATACCCCCATCCAATATTTCGGAATGCAATGGCCATATTAGGATTCAATTCAACTGCTTTTTTCCAGTTTTCGATAGCAAACTCAGGTTGTTTATCGTAAAGAATGTTGCCAATATAATAATATGCATTTCCATCGGATGGATTCATTTTTAGTGCAGTTTTTAATACTTCAACCGTTTCGAGCCCATGAGGAAAAACATTATCAACCGATTGTTTTTCAGCCTTCTTAAAGTAAGAAAGCGCAATATCGGCTTTTTGAAGTTTCGTGTTTATAAAACCAAGATAGTAATCGAATATTGGATTTTCGAACTTTAACCGAAGAAGAACCTCCTCAGCCTCCTTATACAGACCATCATTCAGATAACCATTGGCAAGCTCAAGATAGTTTTCATCATAATCTCTCAACTCTTTTTTCAGGATGGATAATAAGCTATCTGCTTTATTATTAGCACCTGACTCTTTTGCAAGCAGGTATCTTTCGTTTTGAAGTCTAAAATCCAAGGGGTCGACATCTTGCTTTCGCCCAATTACCGAAATAGCTTGGTCATATTTACCGAGTTTCCTTAGGATAGAAGTTTTAAGCGCAATAGCTCTATTATTGCGTGAGTTCGTAGCCAATGATTCATCGATTTGATGAAGCGCTTTTGCATAATCATTTTTCAGCATCGATATTTGAGCCAATTGGAAATATGCGGCAGAATGTTGTGCATTATCCCAGGTTGCACGATAAAGGGTATCGATTGCTTCCTCATATAATCCCAACGATTTAAGTACCAACCCTTGCAAGTAAAGCGCCTCACAATCAGATGGTTTTGTGTAATCATTCGTCAATCTTTTTATTGCCTTTGCGAGATAAATTCTGGCAGTTTTATAGTCTCCGTTTTTCAGGTAATGGTTTCCAACAGCTGTATTTGTGCGGATATCGCCCGGATCTCTTTTAAGTGCTTCATTATACCAATCCATTTCATCGTATAAGGGAGCGTAAAACTGTTCTACCCGCTTTCCTGTAAGAAATAATTCTTCAACCGTTTTAATTTTGTCGGGAGATTGATATCCCTGCCAGGCTTCAGGTAGCTTTTCAACCGGCTCCAGTTTTACTGGTTTGTAATCCAACAATAACGCATTGTTGTCAACGTCAATTAACTGTGTATAAAGATTATTCAGGTCGAAATTTTCTTTTAATTGAATGGTTTCTGCAAATGGAGTTTCAGGACTTATTTCCAGGTTTTTTGTAAAAACAACTACTCCCTTATTTTGGAGAACAATTTTCGCATTTTTTACTTTAGCAGTTGAGTAATATCCAAGAAATACAGAATTATCGGACTTAGTTTCCAAATTGACAGCACCATTAAGATTGGCATTTTTAAATCCGTCGATTCCCCTAACCGGATACCAGTATTGTTCCCATGTCTTCACTTCATAGGGTTCAATCCAACTATAATCGGGCTGGTTGTCGGAATAAGCACCAACCATAATTTCAACATAAGGACCATCGTTTTCTGTCAATTTTCCTTCTGTAGCCTGGCCACGAGTACCAGAACCCCACTGCCAAAGTTTAGCTCCTTTCACAATATTGTGGTCGCCAATATGTACTGTTCCCGCATTTTTGCCATGGTCGTAGCCTCCCATAAAATCTTCTTTTAACTCGTGAACGAAAAATGAGTTTGATTCTTTAGTGTTTTTCCAACGGCTAATGTCTACACCTTTGGTAAAATCTGACCCACGATATAACTCGGTTGATATTGGCCAATGCGTAAATGCTGTTTTTGAATGGAAAGTGGCAATTTGCGCGCTGGGTGGAAAAATTGCCTGGTAGTTTTCGTTGGTATGGGTTGCAACATTGGCCCAGTTCAACATGGAATGGGTATAAGGAGAAGCATTAAAAATTCTTCCTTCGACTCTAACATAAGATTTGCCTGGAAAAACGGTAACGCCTATAGTCCATCTCATCTCATGACGCGGTTCATTTTCTCCAACCCAAACAGTTTTACTGCCATCTTCATTTACAGTTGTTGTGTAATCAACTGTAAGAAAAGTTGATGCTCTGTGATGATGCAACACACACCACTCAATTCCACCAGAAACCCATGCGCCAGTCATTCCAATATTAGATGGTTTAACCACACTATTTTTATAAACGAAATTGTAATTATTTGTCTTGTCTTTGGCATAATATAGTTTTCCGCCAATTTCGGGTGTTATAGCAATCTCAATATATTCGTTTTCAAGAACCAGATGTTTCCAATCCTTTATAATTCTTTCATTGAAATATTGGTCATTCATTTTCAAAGGATAATATTGCCTTGAAGCACCCTGATATGCTTCATTTCTAAAAAAGATAGGATTTTTTTCGGGTGGAGCAAGTTTATAAGTAGGTAAGGGAACTTGCTTTTCGTACAAGAGAACACCATTTTGTGCGGAAATAATATTGGAAATCCCGACAAATAGTAATAATAGTAAGATACTTTTTTTCATAGTTATATGGCTATAATTATTATATGGTAAACTTTATTAATATTTATTTTGTGTCAGGCTGAATGATTACCCGAGCTCCCTATAAATCTCTGTAATTTTTTGCCCAATAGATAATTTGCAAACTGTCTTTGAAACGAATATCAATCAAGCGCTTTTACTATATCATTAATATTTTCGACATCTACCTCTTTGTGTTCGGGATACTTGTAGGGCAACAAATGCCAAATTTCCGAAAATGAGGTTTCTCCCTTTGCAGCAACCCATTCCCAAGGTCCAATTGGTTCTAATTCTGCCATAATTTCTTTGAAATACCATATAGAAAGTGGAATAGCAGCCATTTCTCCGTATTCGTAAGATTTTTTGTAATCGTAAGTTTTTACGAAAAGCATATCATCTTTTGTAATATAAGCCATCCAACCTTTATCGCTGTCGAAAACAAATTTAGACGATTTGACCGGACCCAGAATCAACAAATAATCATCCAGTACTTTTATATTATCTTCTGATTCTGGCATATAACGCATTACGTTGCCATCGGCATAATCGATATATCCTTTTGGAAAACGGTTTGGATTGCTTATTGGAACGATGCAAATGCCGCCACCAGTTACAAAAGTGCGACTCCAATAGCACAATTTGTGTGGTTTTGCCCCCAGATTTTTAATGGTTTGGGTTATTTTCAATTTCGATGTTTTTGGATCCAGTTCAAAACTACGAACCAGTTGAAGGTTCGTTTTTTCATCTATCTGACTGGTTAAAGATGCACTGAATTTGCCCGTAATTTTGGTATTCCATTTGCCTAGCCAAAAGATTTTAGGCATCTGAAATGTTTTTTCGGGGCCAACACAAAAGCGGCCTCCACAGGGAAAACTACCAGGAGTGGTTTTCCATTCTTCCGGTGTGGGCATAAATCCATTTTGGTTTGGGTCGATGTACAAGGCATTTTTTCCTTCTATTTCGTAAACCAGTACTCGACCACCACAATTTGGCTCGAGCACAACCCGGCAAAAACCGTTCGAAAGTTCAATGCAGTTTTCGTAACCGTGGGATGTAATAAACTTACTTCCCTGATTTTCGGAGATCCCTGTTGTTTTTAGTTCATTCTGGGAATAGGAACCAAACGAAAACAGGAAGAACGATATTGCTATAAAAATAACTTTTGTTTTCATCATAATAATTTTTCTTTTTTGTTCGATCATCTTATTGTTTGATCATGTTCTAAAGCCTAACGGCTTCTTCTTTTTTTCTTTATCTCCTTTTCTCCTTTTCCATATTTGGTGCCTCGAGAATAGCCATCGAATGCATGGACACTGTTTGGCGGTCGCAAAGCAGGTAGTTCTTGCTCACCGCGGTGAACTTCTACAAGGCTAAAAATATCGTCCTTATCATCTGAGTTTACAAGAGCAAAGTCAGAACCTTTAGGTCCTCCATATCTGAAAACCGCATCTTTTATTGTAACAACTTCATGGTGCCATTTTTTGTCACCTTTTCCATTGACTATCATTGCGGTTTTCATATTAGCGGTACCGGCATCGTAAACCAGTTTCCAGCTCGAACCTACTTCTTTATCGAACCAAACGACAGTAATCGACATAACTTTAGGTTTAGCATCTTGCGAAAATCCTTTATGAAGTTTGAAATACAATGCATCTTTGCCCGATGTATGCTCGAAACCACGTGCAAATCGTGAATAGATTGATGAAGTAGAAGTAATAGGTCCGCCAATGCGCCAGAGAGGAATTGAAGTCACATCAGGCTCAATCTGGTAAAGTAATCTGGAGTAATTATCTGGCCATATTTCCCAACCTACATCATTAAATCCGGCTTGATCGCCCCGTTGCTTAACCTGCCCCATTGTGAGAGCACTTTTATCGTCTATTGCTGCGCCATATTTGGCATATTCGGCAATAATATTTTCCATACGCTCCACATTTCCATGCGAAGCATTTCCGTATTTTGCTTCTGGATACGCTTGGGTGTCTGCTGCATCCAAGCCTTTGTGCAAGGCGCAAAACGCATCGGTGGCTGTAGCCGGGTAAATCTGTCCGGCATAACGATTGAAAAAATAAAATGAATAGTCAAATCCTTGTTCCTTACTTACTTGCATGGCTGATTTGCTTACGTCCCAAACACTTTGGCCAGAATTGAGTGCGTTAATAGCTCCCCAGTAAAAGTTAAGCTGAACATTGAGCTGATACCAAGGTCTAGTCCATGTTTGGTCCATTTCAGAACGGCGAAATAAGGTAAAACCTTGAGGATCGACAAGGTAGGGTAAAAAATTAGACATTGCTGAACGTTCACCACTCAAGTGGTGTCCACGTGACAATGCACCGTTTTTGATACCAAATCCATCTTTTAGAGTGTTTGTTGCCCATTTCCACAATTCACCATGACCTTTTTTACCATCTTCTTCGGGCGAAACCCCATTTAAAAGTAGGCTAATTTTCAAGTCGGAATCCTTATAAAATAGTTTTGCATACAGCTCAAAGGTTTCGAGTCTAAACTGCTGCCACGCTTTATCATTTGTATCTAAACGGTATTTTGAGTCAATAGCATTGCCTTTATATGGACACTCGTCACCTGTGCAACCTGTTTTGACTTGAATAAAAGCAATACACTTTCGTTTTTCTCTGGGATAACTACTTATGTGTTTTGCTACCTCAGTGAGAAAACGGTGGTAATACATTTTGTATGAGTGGGAAAGATAGTAGGGGTAATAGGGGAATTTATCTTCATGTCGCTTATCATCCGAAAACACCTTGGGAACACCATTTTCATAAGCCCAATCTGGTGTTTTTGGTCCAGCTTCAAATGAAAAATACAGCGATATATTGTCTTTAGATGCTCTCTCAATAGCCTGATCCATTACACTCCAATCATATACCCCGGCAATCTTCTCCACTTCATTCCATGGTGCATCGCAAGATGTTCCACGAATAAATGGATATTCTTTGGGATTCATAGCTTCGCCTCTATCCCACACTCCAAAAGAGCTTGTCGACGGCTGAGCATTGATATTGGTAAATGAAAAAAGGCAGATAAAACAAATAAAACTCAACTTCCTTGCATGAGAAGCAAATAAAAAATTGTTGTGCTGCATATATATCAAAATAGTCATTTCTATTAATTTTCAAACATTTGTTCGATACTATTGTTAAATCCGATATTTAACACAAAGAACCATCATCAATAATCCTCTACTTTTTGATATCGATTACCACATTTGCACCCCACAATTCTTTGTGATTGCGAGCCCAATAAATATTGAATTCGTTACCCACTTCGTGAACATCGTCGGAATAAAGACTACCAAAAAAGGGATATATTATTCTAAAATTTGTATTATGATCTGTTATCGTTTCAGCAAGTTCCCAGTTTAATGCATCAGATGAGGCAAACAGATAAAGTTCTGGTTTGCCATTACTGGAGCTCCATGTCAACAATAAATATTTGCCGATGGATGGCGCATAGGTTGCTTTGCAGTGCATGTTAATGTCGAATTTATGATTACTCAGCATATCATCAGACAAACCTGTTAAACCGGGTTCATTAAATTGTCCATTTTTGAGTTTTTTCCATTCGAAAGATTTGCCTTTTCGGGCTGCATCAATTACTTGTTTCATATCTGCCCTTGCAGTTCCCGCACGGCGCGTTCCTTCTTCGTTATAATCCTGAAAAAAAATCTGAAATTCAGCTCCAACAATAACATAACCTACACCTCCCACATTAGGTGTCTTAACTGGTCGATCGTATTTATATGGTCTTACAATATCGCCCAGAAAAGTCCAGTTTTCGCCATTGTCTTTTGAATATCCGAGCCCAACAGTAAACAACTTCTCACCTTCAGCGCAAGGTTTAGTCAAATCATAACAACTTTCGGTGTGTACAAATGCCAATAATTCATTGTTGCTGATTTTATACATCGACATTATCCAAAGCCCCTGATTAGGATGACCATTTTTATTCCACATATCAGGTACATATTTACTCCATTCTATTGAGGCAAACGGTTGCTCCAAAGTACCTATTGAACGTGAAGTCATGCCCTCTTTTAAACGACGTGGATGCCTGAGTAATCCTTTACTATGCTGGATGTAAAACTCTTTATCATTCTTTTTCAGAATTGAATGTGGAGCATCAATATAGCTGCCGCCAATGGGCACCTGCTCTTCGGATGCAAACCTTCTAATATTATTTACAATTAAATTGAAAGCTGGTTTTATATTGTTAACTTTTATTTCAACTTTATCGATATCAACAATGCCATCTTCACGAAATGCCTTGATAAAGAGGGTATGTTTTCCATTTTCAAAATCACGCGTATCAAATTGAATAGTAAACGGTGAATCATAAATGGTTGAAAGAAACTTATCATCCATGTAGTACGAGGCAATTCTATATTCTTTAATATTTACTGTATCCAGTTTAACGATTAAACTGCCAGAAACTTCCTGATTTTCGGTGATGTTGTTAATTTTCAGTTTATTCTGAGTGAAAGCATTGAACGAAAAAAGAATAGAGAATAGAATAATTAGATAATTAGTTGTCTTCATAATATGATTTCTTAATTTCAATTTTTGCAAGCATGTTAATTCATAATGTGGTAATATAAAAAGCGTTCCAATTTGCAAGCTTTATTAAAATTGTGATTAATTTAATGCTTTCACTTTATGGTTTATATTTTCGACATCTACCTCTTTGTTTTCGGGATACTTGTAGGGCAACAAATGCCAAATCTCCGAAAAAGAGGTTTCTCCTTTTGCAGCAACCCACTCCCAAGGTCATATTGGTTCTAACTCTGCAATAGTTAGACAATTTGTTCACCCCTGTCTTCATAATTCAACTCGTTTCCGTGTGCATACCAAGGCGCTGAAACTTTATTGCATTTGTATCTTAAAGAATGCAGCGCCCTCTGCCGGCAGTAGGGTTCGTTGTCAGCGTATAAGTCAGCTACATGCCTCTGTATATGTATAACATCGCCGGAGACGACAACATACTAGATGGTTTTGTAAAGGCCGATGTGCCATTTCCAACATTCGGCATTGTTTGAGCAACACCGGAGTTAAGATCTACCCATTTAACCACCAAAGGGGTACCGCTCGCCGCGCCGCTTATTGTAAGATTGACGCTTCCGATTCCATTTTGTAAGTATACAATATATTCATTTCCTGGATTTGCAAGACAGTGTTTTCCAATAGAACCTCCTTCAATCAAACTGTCGTTTGGCGAAAGCGTATACCATTTTGTGCTCTTGAAGAAATTTGCAAGATTCAGAAAATGATTCAAATCTTTCGGCGTTTCATTCCATCTTATAACGTCCCACCCATGATATGTGTAATAATATGCCGGATATCCGCCACCCATCAATACTTCACACGTTTTTTTCAGCATATCCTCTGCCGATGGTTTACCACCAGTGTAAGTTATACCGCCGTCATTACCTACCTGGTATCCGTATTCCGCGTTTAATATTGGATAGGACATGTAGCTTCTTTGGCTAATTAAAGAGGCGTAATAACCGCCGTTTTGTTCAGCATGATTTTGATCAGTATAAAAATCTACGGATTTATTAGCGACTGTATCTTTGCTAAATGGATCGGCATCATGAATAGTACGAAGTCTTTTATAACCATCAGAGTTTTTAATAAATTGCAGTCTCTCTACCATCACTGAAATTGGAGCTCTTGCGTTTATTTCTTTTTCAAAATCCCATATAATATTTGGATATGCCTGATATCTTGCAGTTGCATATTTGATGAGAAGATCTTCTTCTGCCGATTGATAACGAGGAAACATGCCTGAAGTATATTTATTAGGCTGCATTCTAAGATAGAGATGAGCAGTTACCCCTTTTTGGTATAAATAGTCGATGACTCTGTCTAAATTCTCCCAAAATGCCTGATTGAACTTATTGCTGGATGCGTTCTTAATATCACTATATTCCCAGGGAAATACTGCCGAAGGACCAAAATCATAAGGCTTACCATGTGGGTCCAACCCATCTACTGTAGTGATTCCTTTTCTCCACGGGGTATCATCAGCAAACAAAGCCATTGTTACTTCATTAAATCCATTAGCCGAAATCATATCGATAATCGACCTTGTTTTGGTGACATTCACATCGCCAAAATCCATCATAGCCAGCCAATCAATTTCATACCCAAGCTGGAAATACCGAGTGCCGTCTTCATACCTGAAGTGGCGGGGATTTGCCGGATCAATTTGAATCGTCCCATGCACATTAGTGTTTGCATTCGCTACACACGTAATGATTCCAGTTTTTCCGTTCAACTGAGCATCAGATGATGACGTTGAGTAGCTCCATGAGCCCTCAGCAGTTGGCGAAAACCGGACTACCCACGCATTATTCGTGGTATAGAATCCCGGAATAGTCAAAGTCCTGCCACCGGGGCCAGTAAATGTTGCTGTCATCGTAACCAGGAACTGATTTGCATACACCTCCCTCGATGTAAACTGAAAATCGTAAGGGCGCCATTTCTCTAAAGATGCTCCTGAAGTCGCGACCGAGGGTACCGACGAACCTCCTGCGACCTGGGCAGGAGTTATACCCATTAATATAAAGCACACAAAAAGTGATATTACTGATTTTTTTTTAATATTTATTTTACTCATGTTTTTAATCCTGTTTATGTTAATCAAACTCTATAATTTCATTACCGAAGGTTCGAAAAATAAATATTGTATACAATCATTGTTCATCCAAGACTTCAGTGACCAAAATAGCATCTGCCTTGCCTCTCCAAGGCGATTCCAAATGTATATCACTTTGCCAGTCAGAAATAATTTTTTTATCCCCTACGGCTAATGAATCAGTATTTAACTTCTGATATTCACCTGTCAATGTATTGAACCAAGTATAAGAACGATTATACGCGGTTTTTTTAAGAAAATTGGGTTGAATCATATAATTTTCTTTGGGAACATAAAACAAGTATTTCTCCTTACTATTCGAAAGGCAGTATGCACTTCCATTTTTATCTGGATTGGGTTTCAAGTTTGATAAATCATGCTTTGTGAAAAAATCTTTCATGTGCTTGTAATACACAAACTTGGGTTTGACAAAGCTCTCGTTTTGTTCAAATGGATTGTAGATAAGCACATTCCATGAACAACCTTGCCAGTAATAGGTTGAGTGTGCCCCACCAAAAACAATGTGGTAATTTCTTCTAAGGCAAACCTCAGGATCGGTGAAATCGCCAGTCCATACTTGATATGGAGACTCTTCGTACCCGCCATGCTCAATATTAAATACCGGTTTATCAGTATAAGCGTTTACTGTGTTCAATGTAAGATTGTATATGGTACTCGACCAACTTTGCATGGAAATAAAATCAACTTTATCCGGAAACCGCTTACAAAAGCCGAAATCATGTACCGTAACCAACCTTTTATAAGCATTCAGTTTCCGTAATCTTTCGATTCGTTCCTGAATATATTGATCATCAGCGCGTCCATAAGCAAGAGCTTCCTTCGATATGTCAAATACAATATTTGGGAAAGCCTGATAACGCTTTACAACGTAATCAAAATAGAGGTTGTCGGCTTCGGAATACATGCCTGGCCACTTTACCAACTTATTCCAGACATAAATCATCAAATGCGAAGCAAGTCCTCTATCATTCATTAAACTGATGGTGCGGTCAAACTTTTTGAAAAAATCGGCATTCAATGAGGAGTAGTCGGGGTTATCATTATTGCCAAGAAACGGGAAAATATCTTTTAGGCCACCCAAATCATGTTCGGGATAGTCCTTCAATTTCTTATCCTTGGGCCACGAAACATCATAGGTAAATAAATTCATCACAATTTGTGTGCATCCATTGTCTGCCAAAATATCAAGAAAATGTTCGGTCTTTGGTGCTTCTTTATCATTGCGATAATCAAGCGCATATAACCAGTCGCATTCGTACGCTAAAAGATAATAGGGTGTTCCATCTTCGTAAACAAAATGATGAGGATTTTGGGGATTGACAATAATACCACCATGTTCTCCCTGTTTCGCTTCACTCGAAACAGTCAACGATCCCGTTTTATTGGCGAGTTCCTTCATGGTGGAAGATGTTTCGAATGTCCATTTACCCGGTACCGACAATGACAGGCGAATGACCCATTCCCCATTTCCAATGTAAAACCCGGGAATATTCATCACCTCATTTCCCGGACCTATGAGATTAGCAGAGAATTCGATATTATAAGGATTCTCGATATTTTTTGATTTGGCTTTGAATGGAATATCAACAACCTTCCATTTTAACACTTCAATTGGTGAATTCTTGCTTTGTGAAATAGATCTTACCGATGCGAATGTTGGTATTGATAAAACCAAAAGAATGAGAATTGAATTTAAGCTACGCATAATATTATTATTTTTTTATTCTTTTCAAATGATCATCTAAAGCACTTGCCAAAAGAGCAGCAATTTCGGGATGTTGAGCAATTACATTTTTCGTTTCACCAATGTCGTTCTTGAGGTTATACAACGTTGGACCATCTGTTTTTCTGGCAGTTCCTTTCACCTGATAGACTTCTATTTTATGGTATTTCCAGTCGCCCCAACGAACAGCTTCACCATTTTGTACCATAAAGTAATATTCATGAGGCGATTTAGCATCCGGGTTTCCTTTCAGCAAATCCAAAATATCTTTTCCATCGATCTCCGTTTCAGGAAGCTTTGCACCAGTAATACTTGCCAATGTCGGTAAAATATCCATGGTTGCAGCTAATTCGGTACATGTTTTCCCGGCTGGTAGAGCCTTTGGCCATCTTACAATAAAAGGAACGCGCATTCCACCTTCAAAACTGGTGAATTTGCCTTCGAAAAGCGGAAATGCACTTCCGGAGTGTTCCCCTTTTACCAGCCAGGGGCCATTGTCGGAAGAGTATATGACGATGGTATTCTCATCAACTCCCAATTCTTTAAGAAGATCCAAAATTCTACCAGTATTGTAATCAATCTCTTCGACAACATCGCCGTAAAGACCGCGTTTGCTTTTCCCAATAAATTCCGGAGAAGCATGAAGAAGCGTATGAGTCATCGAATTGGCCAAATAGAGAAAGAAAGGTTTCTTTTCTTTTACACTTTTTTGAATGAATTTTATTCCCTCGTCGGCATATCGTTTTGTTACGGTTGTTTGATCGACGGGATATTCGATACACTCGAGATTATGCAACAATGGAACTTTCTCTTTAACAGACATTGGACGGATATCATTGGATTCCAGGTTTGCAAATACTCTATTAAGACTATCGAGACTAAATCCTTCGCGCCACAAGCAGTTATCGGCATATTTTGTATGCCTCGAAGGAAACATATCGTTGCTGTATGGAATTCCATAATATGAATCGAACCCCTGATTGGTGGGTAAAAATTGTGGCATATCACCTAAATGCCATTTGCCCACTGCCGCCGTATTATAGCCGACACTTTTTAGTATTTCAGCAATAGTTACATGCTCTTGTTTTAAACCTACGTTAGAACCAGCCCCAATAACTCCGGGAACACCAACTCGTGGAGCATAGCAGCCTGTCATTAATGAAGCTCTTGATGCGGAACAAACTGGCGAAGAAGAGTAGAAATTAGTGAACCTAGCCCCCTCTTTTGTCATTTGGTCGATACGTGGCGTTTTAATATTGGGCGATCCAAAACAGCCTAAATCCTGATAGCCCTGATCGTCGTTATAAATAATAATTACATTGGGTTTTTCGGCAGCGTGAGCGGCAAAAAAATATGATCCTAAAATAAATGCAGAACAGAATTTATTCATGTGTTTATAATTTGTTTTTTAATTGCCACATGGAACTCCCAAATTATCATCCTCCTTTATGAGAAAGATTTTCTCATGGTCGTTTCATCTTTAATAAAGCTTAATTTTTTGTTGGAAGATTTTGAACTTCTTCAATTTTAATTGCGGATATCTTGGCATTATCTTTTATTGTTTTAAAATCGATGGTTAATTCTCCATCCTTTACGGTTACATTATGTATCTCGTTATATTCTGCATTTTTACCAACTTTCGACCAAATGTCGAGATTGCTCGAAACGTTGTTACCCTCAATAAATATGTCGAAAACACGTTTGCCCGCAGATTGATGAAATATTTCGGCGAACATGAGGGTAACTTTATATTCCTTATTTGGCAGTGGTATTTTATAACTAAAACTATTTCCATTACGTTCTTTTAAGTGCAAAGGAGCATCTATTGTGCCAGAAATTTTACCTCCAGTAGAGTAAGTTCCTCCGCCGTTGAATTTGTTGTCGGCTTGGAAATAGATTCCTTCTTCAGATCGATATGCTTCACCTCCGCAGTTTGTTGCAAAAACAATTTTGGGTTCTCCGGTAGAAACAAAGTTGGCGGTTATGGTTTTATTCGAATTCATTACAAGCGTGGCAGTGTTATTCATACCTGAAATGTCACCACTCCATCCGCTGAATTTATATCCATAATCCTTCTTCGCTTTAACTTTAACAACGGTACCCTCTTCGTATAAGGGGCCAGCAGGATCGAATTCAAGAATCCCATTTGGGTAAATTCCTGTGATTTTATAGGTTGGAATTTTAACATAGTTTGCAACTACATTCTTTTTTGAATTCATTTTGATTTTTGCTGGAACTGCTGTGCCAAACAGGTCGCCACCCCAGGTGCTGAATTTGTAACCAAAATTTTTGACCGGTGTTATATAAACATCAGTACCGGAATTATATACGCCACTTGGTGGATTTAGTACTAAAGAACCATTGTCCGATTTTGTAAATAAAGTATAAGTGGGAGCAGCCTTAAAGCTTGCAGAAACATTTTTATCGGCATCGACAACAATTGTTGCAGAATTCTCTGAGCCAGAAAGTGCACCACCCCACGATTCAAATGCAAAACCAAGATTTCCGTTGGCTATAAGTTGTACTTTTGTACCAATTGGATAAGCTCCACCGGGAGGGTCGAGCGTAATAGTTCCATTTATAGCGTTTGTTTTTAGAATTTTAGTTGGTGTCGCGGTATGAACTACCATTTGCATTGTTCCATCGTTGTTGTAATAAAGTCGGTCGAAACATGCTATGCGACCTTGACCTACTTTATTTACGGGGAATTCGGGTATTGCGATATGATAGAAATAGTACCATTGACCTTTAAATTCGATAATAGAATGATGATCTTGTGCTCCTGCTGGTGCTGGAGCCATAGGTCCTATCCATTTAAATGGGCCGTAAGGAGAGTCGCCCATGGTATACCAACCCTGACATTTATTGTTTTTGAAGTTCGAATACGAAAAATAGTATTTTCCGTCTTTTTTATGCATAAATGGACCTTCGTGAAAGCGTTGAAAATCATCGTCCAAAATTTCTTGTGGAGCGTAGTCGAGAGAACGAGGTGCTTCGGCCAATTCTATCATGTTTGGTTTTAGTTTCGCCACTTTGTAGCTCCCAAAATAGAGATATGCCTGGCCATCGTCGTCGATAAAGCATGCAGGATCTATGCCTGTTGGACCGTCCATCGGTTTGCCAATATCTTTAAATGGGCCTTGTGGTTTATCGCCTACAACAACACCAATTTTCCAATTATTAGTTTTGTCTTTGTGTGGATAATAGATGTAATATTTGTAGTTGCCAGTTGCATCTTTTTTGCGTGCAGCACCAGGTGCCCACATAAAACCATCTATTCCCCATTTTACATTGCGCGAATGAAGTATTTCGCCATGATCGGTCCAGTTTACAAGGTCGGCCGATGAAAAAGCATGGTATCCATCCATTGTTGCGTAGGTGTCGTTATCGATTATTTCGTGATCTTGAGAGCAATACATCCAAACCGTGTCGTTCCATACATGTACATCGGGATCGGTAGCTCCGTGATTACGCACTAATGGATTTCCATCGAATTTGAAATTGTAGGGATACTCAAACTTTTCTTTGAGGGGCGAATTGATCGTGGATTTTGGCACTTTGTTACTCTTTGCCTGAGCAAAGTAACTCATTGACAAAATGCTAACTACTAATAAAAATAATTTTATCTTCATAAATAAATCTTATAATATATCGCCCTGCTTATTGCTTTGTTAATGAATAGCTCCGGGTGTCGTCGGTTAATGGATTACCAAAAAGAGTGGGATCAACCTCGAAACTGCCTTTCAAATTTTTTCCAATTCCTATGCGGCACAATGGTTGTGTTTGACTTTTGCTCAGAAAGTTTTTAATGTCGAAAAATATTCCGGGAGTTTGCGAGTTGGGTTCGAGTATTGTTGCACCTGCCATGTAATTTCCAGATTTAATTTTTGCCGGAATGGTAATTACAGCATCAATTGGATACGCTTTTGCCGGTATTTGATACGCTTTGGTTTCGTAGCTGTAATTATCGCCCGGATACCAAGTGCGGGTATCAATATTTTTCAGATGCTCTTTATAGACAATCTCGTGGGTAGTTTCGTCAATAAGTACAAATGCCAGCGGCCAATTCTCATAAAATGGAGCAGACCCAACATTTTTAACTTTAAAATGGATTTTGAATGGTTTTTTTTGATTTGCCCTGGTTGCACAAGTAAATTCCGGAATAACAAAGTTGTATCCAAAAGCTTCTTGTATGCGGGCGGCATTGGCTTTAACAGAATCGATATTTGATTGTTCCGAGCCATCGGTTTTGTAGCCAGAAACCCACCCCAACCCGGTGCAATGCAATTCCTTTATTACGTCTATCAGGTTGTTGGTAAAAATATAGTTGTTGCATGTAATAGTAGGACTGCTCCCATATTTTGGATAGAATTTGTCTTTTCCCCAGTCGTAGGCAGTTTCTCCTTCGATAATCTCTGTCAGGTATCTTCCTTGGTTATTCCGTTCTCTAATTTCGTTGCGAACTCCCGGTTGTCCTGGATGCGCCCAAGAATCCCAATAGGTACCCAAGTTATATCCCTCTGTTTCCCATACTTTTTGGTTGCGCACAAGAAGTTTTTTGTTTTTAAAGGCATTGGTATAGGCCTCCCCAAGACGTTTTGCCCAACCATCCTGATGTACGCCAACCGGATTTTCCTGCTCGCCCCAATATCCGATTAAACCTGTTTGCACCCATGCTACACGAGGGTCATTGTCCCAAGCCAAGCCCAACTTGTAAATCAGTTTTACAACCCGCTCTTTAAACTTAGGGCTCGACCAATCTCCTTGAGCGATATCCGAAGGCCAATTGCCTTGTTTCGACTTTTTATCCCAAAGAATATAAACCCTCGGAATCACCCGGATGTTCCTTTTTTCATAATCTTTCCACCTGTTGTTGCAAAAATCAATGATTTTCTGAACTCCATCGGTCGAATCATTTTCAATGGCATTCCAGGGTATATATTCCCTTACAATGGTAGAATAGGAAAAGTTCGTTCTGTCATTGCGATCTGCTTTATCCCGAAATCCTTTGAGCGGATTTTTCAACGCATTAGGGTATTCTTGAGGATAAACACTGACTACATTTTGTGCCTGCAATACTGTAAATTCTGCAATAAACAGAAATACAATTAATATCGAAATTCTTTTTAATAACATTGTGATTTTAGATTTTGGTATTTAAAAGTATAATTATTTAACAATCAATAATATACAAATTCGTGGTGATCTGGAATAATCACCTATAACACTGGCAACGGCTCCTGTAATGTCGGCTTTTTTCGCAGCACCATAACCTACCGCTACAACTTCTTCAATATGAAACGCTTCTGGCTTCAACGATACATCAATGGTTGTTCTGCCATTAATTTTCTCAACAACATTGAGCATTCCTACAAATGAAAACTGAAGAACGCCATCTGATGTAGCATTAAGTATGTAGACTCCGTCATTGTTCGTTACTGTTTCAATTGTTATTGCATTTGAAAGCTGAAGAATGCAACTCCCTCTTCCGGCAGTGTAAACGTATGTTTATCTTTAATTGTGATGGTTTCGTCAGACCATACATCTTTTAATTGAAAATCCTGACGCGCAGGCATCAGGTTGTAGCTTTCTTCAAAGGCTACAAATCCTAAATCCTGTTTAGTTAAGGTGACTTTCCGATCAGTTTTGGTACGGTTAAATATTCCAATCCATCCCGTTCGAGGATCACTACTATGGGGTGTAAGCCAAACATCGACGTTCCCGGCGCGATAAACATTAACGCCCATCACACCATTCTGGTTGCAGGCAAGCATCTCTCTGTTGGTAAGCAAACTTTTAGAAAAATCGTCCATCGTCAGTAAATCACCTCCAATAATCAAAGGCGAAGCAGCCATGGCTCGCTGAGTAATGAAGGTTTTCATTTGAGCCTCATTAAACTCACTTTTGCGGGCATCCTTATTGACCACATCCAGGCGGCCGAAGGGAATCATATCCATATCTGGCCAGAATCCGGGACCTGAAATGCCCTGAAATTTTTCCCAGGCAAAAAATCCTTTTTCAAGGCTCAACGGATTATCCCAAATATCGCGGGTTATGCGCAACATATTTGCCCGTTTGTAGTATTGCATATGTGCCTGATGATGCACATCTCCGGGCGAAAGGCTGAAAATCATTTTGTGATTGCCGTTTTCAATTGCGTTTGCAATTGCAATAATCTCCATGGGATTAGGTACCACATCATCAACTTTAATAAAGTCTATGCCCCAACTTGCAAGCGAGTCAATTATTACATTATAATATTCCTGTGCACCGGGCTTTGTCATGTCAACGCCATAGTTCATCCCGCTCCAAACGCAAATATTGGTTGTATCAGCAATGTCGCGGCTAAAATATTTTGTTCCGGGTATAGGAAGGTTTTGCTTTACAGCCTCTTTCGAGATCCCTCGCATCATCCATACGCCAAACTTCAATCCTTTTTTATGAGCGTAATTGGTAAGCACTTTAATGCCTTTAGGGAAACGTTCCGGATTAACCACACACATACCAAATGATGCTAATCCTTTCCCCTTATGTTTTGCTGGATTCATGGTTACGTACCAGCCGGCATCCATTACAAAGTAATCGTATCCAAAGGGAAGATATTCTTTTGCCATTACATCTATCATTGTAAAAGCCTGATCAGCTGTCAGATTGGAACGGTAACTATCGAAACTATTCCACCCCAAAGGAGGTTTAGGTGCAAAATCCTGAATACTTGTTTGGGAATAAATCGCCGGGGTAATGACCAGAGAAATCAAGGTCACCATCATTGATAAGATCATTTGTTTCGTTTTCATACAATTTTTTATATTTATTTAACCAACTTGTCATAAGATAATGATTTATCACTTTGAATGTCATCAAATCCTGAAACAGCGAATGAATCTACATTTCTCACTTTACTATGTTTAACTTATTGATTCTTTACCCAATCGACCTCTGCATCTACTTCATCCTGGAAATTTTTCCAATGCCAATAGGAATTGTCCTCAATTATTGCTAAATGACTGGGTTGAATATGCGCATCAGTTACCGTTACGAGATCTCGCCAGTATTTTTGAGCATCTGTAATAAAAGTAATTGCTTCTTCCTTTTTGTTTTGGTTCAAAGCCACAGCCGTACGAATCTTTTTTGCAAAATAAAGTCCCAAATAAGCCCAGGCTTTAACATCTTCTATTTCGCATTTTAGGGTTTCATTTGTTGTAGAAATGCTGTTTACAATATTTAGAGCCTGTTGATTATCTGTTTCAAGAGCAGTGGCCAACTGCAGAGGAGTGACCTTTGTTCCAAAGTTCTGGCTGCCATCGCCAAAGTCTTTGATGCTGACAAAGTTTGGTTCTATAGGTTTAGAATTTATCACTTCATCTAACTTAATAAAAGTGCGCTTTTTGCCTATAAATCCTTCAATATATAAAGAATGATCCCAGGTGAAATCGAAAAATTGGCCAATACGCTGGGTGGTACGTGTCGATAATTTGAAGGCTTCAACCATTTGACTGCCGTTGTTACCTGAAAAACGCTGGTCGAAGGAATTGGCAAAAACAGCGTCACTGATGGTAGGATCATATAACAACCTGCCCCATTGTTGGTAGTATAACCACTGTTTTTCAAATTCATACTTCCAGTTTACATGAGGGTGATTTGGCTTGTGGTAAATGTCCTTGGCAGGAATTAAACATTCCGAACCAATAAAGTACCCCCCAACATAATCTTGTCCATTCACTTTTATGTGTTCTCTGATGAAATCGGGTTCACCCCAGCGAAGTCTGAAAAAATCTTCATTTCGAATCATCCAGGCCATTTTATGGTGAGTTGGTGCAGGATTTGTCCAATATTGGCTACCCGTGCCACCACCATGTGCTTTAACAAGGGTTGTTGATGAATGCCCGTGCGACCAGTTAAACTTGAGCTCAACAATAATTGGATTCTCCGGTGTATCGATGCCAGAGCTGTCAATTAAATCGCGATGCGGTTGATGATTCCCCGAAAGTGCTGCGCGATAAATGAACTTAATTTTTCGATCGGCCGCTTTGATACCTTCAAAGATCGTTTTATCAACCCAGTCGGTCATCTGTTCTCCATTCCATTTTTGCATAGCTTCGCCCAAGGTAATACCAAGTCCGGTCAGGTCGGGGTATTCGTTTATTACCTGGGTAACCGATTCGCGTGTGTATTTCTCAATTTGTGGTGACGTTTTGCCATCAGCCCACAATCCGGAATTGCCTTCTCCGTAGTTTTTAATAAAGCTATCAGAAACAATAATATTCCAATTAATCATGTAAGTTTCAATGCCTCTTTCTTTTGCCATTCTGAACAAAGCAGTCCAGAAAGTCTTCCACTCTGCCAACTCAGCATCGGTAAATGGTGTCGCCTTGGGGAAGTTTTTGGCTCTTATCATGTACGGAAATGGATGCAGTCCCCACAAGGTAAGTACATTAAGTCTGTCTTCGGCCATCATGTCAAGAAATGATGCCCACATATTAAGGTCTTTACTCAATTCATCATTCGCCTGAAGGGATTCGTTCTCACGGTATGAATGCCAGGGTAGATTATATTTGACTGCCCGGAATGCAAAACGTGGATTGACCACTTTCCCAGAAATATTTTTAAATCCCTTCTGCATTTCGATTTGCTCGGCAAGATCCATAAGCCCATACATGGCTCCTGATTGGTCTATTGAGGTAATTATATACGAATCGCCAGATTTTTTAATACGATATCCCTCTTTTTTAAGTTCAGGGTCACTGTTTTGGCTCACCATTTTCAACTGAATTTGTTCGCTACCAGCTGCTACAGATTTTTCGACAACATGAGTTATTATATTCAACTTCTTAAGAGCAGCTTCGATTTTTGAAGCCCCAAAAACCTCCATGGGTGCACTTTTGTCTATGACCATGGAAACCTTGCTATTTCCGGAAGTGTTGCCCGAATTAGCTTGAATAATATTAATCTGACCAAATATTAAACAGCACAGAAAAAATAAATCTACCTTAATTTTACTAACATTCATTTTATCTCCCCTTTTATGATGTTAAAAATTTCTTTTGTAATAAATAGTTAATCTCATGTTGATCATTAATGAAAAAAAAAATGTGTTCATCGTAATAAAATGGGCTTCATGGTTTGAACAAAATTATTGCCGGTTTCCAGCCTGGTGAGGTATAAACCATTTTTTAACTGTTTCCCGTTATTATCTTTCGCATTCCATTCAACTGAATAATATCCTACCGCCTGATATTCATCTACCAAGGATGCCACCTTTTCTCCAAGTAAATTATAGATGTTTAGCTTTACAGGTGTAGCTTCACTCAATTGGTAAAGAATGGTAGTTTTTGTAGAAAACGGGTTCGGAAAGTTGTCCGTTAACTTAGTATATCCGGGTAGGGTATTCAATAAATTATTTGTGCTTGTTGATAAAGAAAATTTGAACCAATTCATATTGAATAAGTAGCCTGCACCGCCCGTGAACTTCAGGTAAAGATTGTGTATTCCACTGGCGCCGCTTATCGCACAGCTCTTCGTGGTCCAGGTTGTCCAACCGTTGGTGCCTGCTACTGCACACTTACCGACGAGTGTACCCGAAAGTCCATCCAACCGGACTTCAATCGAACCGCCGCTCGTTGCACTCGAAACACGCGCATCAAAGCTTGTTGCTCCACTCCCGAAATCCACACTATTAAAAACAACATAGTCGTTGTTCTCGATAAAGCCGATTTGCTGCCCCCCTTCACTGCATGTTTCTTTTTGCACACCGAACATATTGCTGTAATCCTCAGCCTCGATTTGTGAGTATGCATTAGAATTGCCGCCAGAGTTTTGAGCTGTAAAATAGTCTAATCTCATAAGTTCTGTTCCTGAGCCCTTGAATACGAGGTATATGCTTTTATCACCTGTGTTATTTGCGAGTGTGCAGGATATCGTTTGGTAGGTTGTCCAGCTATCAGTATTGGGTACTGTGCAAGACCCCAATAAAGGCCCATTGGTACTACCTTCGCGAACCTCGATAGTCCCCCCGGAAGCATTGGCTGATGATACACAGAAACTCATGAGTGCATTTGCCGCACAATTTCTGATATTTGGATAATAGAGATATGAATTATTTCCCAGATTCCTCAACTCAAATCCACTTGTATTCTCTTTCTTGGTTGTGCCATCGGATGCCGCAAAATACCATTCTGCCTGTATTGTCTTTTTTGAATCATATTGTCCAACACCCAACGATGAACTTGCGACATCCGTATCGGCTATTATATCGCCATTGTCTTTATAGTAAACGTAGGTTAAATTCGTTTTACGGTAAAAATTATCCACATCGCCCAAACCATATGCAAGGTAATCCTGATTATTCCAGGTGAAAAAAGTACCGTGGTCATTCCAGGATGGGAAATATTTGCCTCTATAGGTATATGGGCCGTAAATATTGGTTGATGTTCCATATTTCTGACCGTGTTGATTCAAATAATAGAGCCCGTTATGTTTATGAATAAAATTTCCATCAGAGCTGGAAGTCCAGCTCGCAATGTTTTCGTAAGTAACAACCTGGGGCGTTTCGGCAAATGAAATCATATCTTCATTGAGTTTTGCAATTTTGTATGGAAAACCACCAAATATTATGTAAGGAGTTTTTTTTGCATCATCATCAATGTATACTGTGGGATCCCAGCCGCTGGTTAACTGTTTTCCAAGCGCATCGGTATAAGGACCTTCTGGTCCGGTAGTATTTATGGCAACTCCAGTATTCAGACTATGTTTAGAAAAATAGAAGTAATACTTGCCATTTCTGGTCGCACCATCAGTAGCGTAACATTTATTCCATGTTCCTACGTAGGTATTTGCCGGATCTAAGGTGAATTCTTTCTTCCAGTTTATCAAATCCGACGATGACCATAACCACCAATCATTCATTGTGTAGGCACTGTTTCCTGGTTTTTCATCATGGGTTGCAAACAAGTAAGCTTTGCCATTAAAGATATGAATGTGCGGATCACAAACCCCCTGACCTGGGATAATTGGGTTATTACTGTATAGGCTTTGGGGACTCCAGGCAAAAACTGCCGTTGTAATTACAGCCAATATCAATGATTTAATTTTGTACATATTTTATTTTAACGCACTTTGTTATCGTATGAATTGATGAAATATGAATTAATTAACTTCCCGCGCCGACAAGTCCATCTTCTTTAGATTTTCATTCAGATTTTTGGTAATTATCCGGATATTTTTAAACCTTCCGATTTTCTTTTCCTCTTCAGGAATATTTTTAAGAGAATGGATTTTTATAGAAATATAACCTTTTGAATATTTTTGATTTATCATGTTCGTGGTTGGGATACCATTCACCCAAACTTTAATTGAAGTTCCGATGGCTTCTATTCGAAAATGGTTCCACTCTCCAATGTGATAAGCTTTCCGGGCACGTTCATCTTTACTCAAATCGTACAACCAGTGCCAGGTAGCGCCAAAATCGTCAAAAATCCCCCCAGTCCAGCATCTTGTAGTTGAAGGATCAATTTTTACCTGATATCCATACAAACTTACTTTACAGGTATCGCAACCCACTGGTTTATCGACACATCGAAAAAGAATGCCTGTATTGTATCCGGGGTCGGTATTTACATCCATCTCCAGAATAAAATCGCCATATTTTTCTTTCGTGCATACAAAGGTATGTTCCGTTGTATTTGCAGTCATGTGACAATAAAACGCTGAATCTTTGACTTCGGCATGACCATTACTTCCAACCAATTTCCAGTTGGTAAAATCTTTACCATTGAAAATGGTTTTCCGGGGAGTTTTATCTGTTTTGTCTCCTGCCATCGAATTCAAGGCTAAACTTGCCAGTATTAAAACAATAATTGATTTCATAAATCGCGGTTTTAGTTTAAAAAGTTAATCCAATCATAATTTTACTGAAAGCAACTCGATTCCTTTTCCTTTTCCCAGGTTCCGTGAATATTTTCTTTCCACTGGGTTATTCCAATGTTCATGAACGCCAAGACTTTGAAGCCCTGTTCCATCATTTTCCGGATCGTACTTTGTACCCGAAGGCGGATTGTTTGCCAAAGCGCATTCCTGAAACTGGCTATCCTGATTCCCGTTAAAACTAGGATTCCCTGTAACAAGATTTGGCTCGTTCGTGATAAAATCACTAACAACCGATTCGAGTGCTACCGGATCCTGCGAGATGAGCAGACTTGAAAACCAATCGTTGTTAAATGAGGACATGCGTTTTACACTACCTGATTGGTTGTAGGCTGCATACAGACCGTCTGTCAGATATAAAAAGGTCTTGCTGTTATTAATTTTGTGCCCAAGCAAAACAGGTGAACAATGCGCATCTCCTAACTTATTTGGGCTTGGGTAGTCCCATAAGGCAAAAGTGTGTAATTCGCTCGGATTAAATTTTTTAGCTTTAAAACTATAGACAGATCCGAAATTGTTTTTGGCGGCTGATGTGATGCCAAACACCCGATGTGGCCTTACGACTGAATAATTTATAATATAGGTGGCTTCGGTGTATGATTTGGGCAAACACATTTTGAATTTTTTCCCATCGGGCATATTAAACCAAATCAGAGCGGAGCTATCGGGTTCTGCAGTGCGATACCCTTTTAGTCCCGATGCGTTATTGACCTCAATAACCACTTTTTTAAACTCAGGAGAAGGATTAGCCCTGATTTTATCAACAATCTCATGCCCGATAAAGCGTGAGGGATCGGTCAGAATAATATCTTCACCTCGAACACCTGCAACCTCAATTAACTGCGAAACCAATGCATATACCATTTGCGGACTGGGATAACCTTTATCTGTCCATTTATCATCAGGTTTGCCACTAGCATTCATATTCAATTTTACCACAATCTTTTCACCTGCTGCATATCCTTTTTTACCTTTCCCATTTTGTTGGTTATGGTAAACAAATAGCTTTCCCCATGCTTTCTTATCGCTTTTTGTACCCGTAAATCCCTGAAGAGTTGCAGATAGCATTTTTTCCACTTCCGGTTGGCTGGTATTTTTGTCCTCCCACCAGTTTCCGGTTTCCCCGTCCCAACTGGTTGCATTGAAATCCTGAATCCAGGCCACCCGGCCAGGAAAAATTCCTTTTGCAACCCCCATTGGCGCGTTTACACCTTCAGGAGGAGCTACAATTGGCTCAATACTGTTTTTAACCGACACCGCAACACCAACTGTAACTGAAGCAATTACAGCCACCGATACAATAAACCCAAGCGCAGCTTTCTTGTTAAACTTTGACCTGATTTTTTCATAAATGGCCAGTGAAGTAAATACACCAAAAACCTGCAACAGGAAAGTACCACCGATTCCGGCAGCCACTTGTTGGCAGGGATAAGCAACTCTGCTTGGCTTTGGAATAACTCTTACCAGAAACCATATTATTGCCAGTAACCCGACCAAAGGGAATGCGATTTTTGCATAAATATTATCGAACCGAAGTTTTACGATTCGGCCTGATTTAGGGCACCGTTTGACCAGAAAATCAGGAATTAGATTGATTAGTTTTTTCATAAGTAATTGGTTAAATGTAGATTTAGTATAGTTTTTGTTTATGTCCTTTGCCAGTTAACACTCGTCGAATTCGGAGAATACCAGGGTTTGGCAGTAATTAACCCTTTTGTATGCTTTCCAAGTATCCTAACCACTTTTTTCTCACCGGGCAACAAATCGAAATAATTATCCTCGAAAAACCATCCCAGTTTATCGCCATCCGCATTTCCTTCCAGGTTGATACCTCGGGCAAATTTGTCGGTTGTTATGACAAGGGCATTGTCTTCTACTTTTACATCCAGCCTGGCATCAGGGAAGATGCAGCGGCGTTCAATATCTGCCAATGCATTGGTACGGGCAATAACTTTACCTTCGCTATCTTTCCATTCGGCAAAAAGGATATGTTCCCTGCGGAATGCGCGTATTCCGGCCTCATCCAACGCTACAACTATCTTCGATTTTCCGGGGGCAACTGTTACTTCCCTGACAATTTCCTTTCTGAATTCACAAAGTTCGAGGTGATAAAGCTGAATTTTCACCGTTCCGCTAACCGGTTTGGTGCTGTCGTTTACAGCCCACAAGTATATGTAGATATCGATATCAAACGATAATATTACAGGTGCATAAGCCGCACGTAATGTGTAATATACATGATATGGTTCCAGAAAATAATCGACTTTGCCTGAATAAATCTCAGGCCATGAATCGTTGTATTTCCAAACAATATAACCCCCGCAACAACGACGATCACTATCTTCTGTTGCTGGACGTCCACGGCGCTGACGCTCAACTATATCGCGGTAATACACACCTTCGGCCATTCCAATCCTGTTTACTAACGATGCCGCATCGGTAGCATCATAAAACTGTTCAACGGGGCCGGTTTTTTTCCAGCCTTCAGCGGCTGTATATGGCAGCCAGCTTTGTGGAAAAGGATATTTATTTCCATGCAGTGCAATGGTTGTATAACCTTTCGGAAAAATTTCTTCGGGAAGCATGAATTTCTCCATACTGTTCAGCGTAGGGCATGAAATCCGGGTATCTTCGCTGGCAAAGTTCAAATAATCGAAGCCCGGAACAAACCACATGTTCGTGTAACCATTTGTGCTGCCTTCGCGCGGATCGTTGGCATTAATTCCACCATAAGGTGCCGAAGGAATGAAATACCGATCGGGATCGAGATCTTTACATACCTGCTCAACTACTTTGGCGGCAGCAAGTCCAGGCCATGGACCATTATCTTTATAGTCTTTGTTGTAGTCTTCGTGCCACCACATAGCACTTTCATTAACACCGCACCACAATAAAACCGACGGATGATGTTTGAGCCGTTTAATAAATCTGGCCGACTTTTCTGAACAAATCTGCAAACTTTTTTCATCAGGTTTAAATGGCATTCTAGTAAAATCCTGCCATAGTAAAAAACCTCTTTCATCAGCCATTTCATAAAATTTATCGTTTGGTGCTTCCACTGGCCCCCAAATTCGAAATGCATTGAAATTTGCGTTTTCTGCCATGTCGAAAAGTTTTCCAACTCTTTCAGTATCCCATACATCGCTCAGCAAATTTGGGGTAACCCAATCACCACCGCGCAGGAAGACAGTTTTCCCATTGACCACAAAATGCAGCAAGGTTTCGGGCATTTCAATTCTCCTGAATCCAATTGTCCTGGTTTCCTTTTGATGGACAGTGCCATTAACCAATAACGAAATCTCAGCTTTGTAAAGATTCTGTTCTCCATAACCTCTTGGCCACCAAAGCTCAGGATTTGAAACTGCAAGTTCCGGATTGGCTCTAAAAACCCCGTTTTCAGTTCCTATAGTAAGCGTTTTTTCTGCCGACTGTTTTCCATCGGGTGCAAGTAATTTTACCTGAACCTTTAAACTTTTAAAACGACTTTTACCTGAAACCTTAAAATTTACCGTTCCTTGCGTAAATGAATCGTTAAGTGAAAAATCGGTGACTATTTCGTTCATCAGGCTCCCATCGGTATGTTCAAGAATAATGTCACCAACAACTCCCGAAGTATAAATCATTGGGTTTGTCCCAAGATAATTGCCCATTTCCGCCCGTTTTGAAATGTCTTTTTCACCGGGTTTTTCATCAGGAGCAGCTTTTAAAAAATGAAGTACAAGCTGGTTTTTAGGTTTTAGTTGTCCGGTAACATCTACAATAAGGGCTTGTGATTGGTCGGAGTGGCTGGCAACTTTTATTCCGTTAAGGTACACATCTACCTTGCCTTTTATCTCTGTAAAAATCAATCGCTTTTCGCCAGACAAATTCTCAACCGAAAAATCAAGAGAATAAACCCAGTCGTTTTCAGAAACCCAGAAGCATTTTTCCATTCCAAACGGTTTCCATGGTTCTTCAATTTTTTTATGATGAAGCAGAATTTCGTGTGGCATAGCAGGAACAACAGGCACATTAAACCACTCGCCAGAATTGCTGATTCCGGAAATTGCAAAATCGCCCGGATTTACTGTCCTGATTTTCCAACCTTCAGAAAACACTTTTTTATCAAGAATGCCCTCATTTATAGGTAAATCAATGGGTGATAATAATCGGGTTCCAAAAAAACTTTCCCTTGCCCATGAATTTCCTAATGTAAGGGCAGCGGCAACCGTTAAGCCTGTTCCCAGAAAATTTCTTCGGCCTATTTTATTGTTTTCCATTACTGATTATCCTAACATATTAAATTTGACTGAATCTCATATCGAAGTTTATCAATAACTTAAAAGTAAAATTATCTTTTACTTTTATTTTGAGGTGTCAATTTTTGTCCATAAAGGGATTATTCATAGTTCAAACATTAAGGATAAAACAAACTTTTATTTATTTCATCACAATCATTTTATTTTTGCTTTTCTTCATTTTCTTCTGTATTTTCTTGTCTCAATCATTTATTCAACCACCTTGTCATAAGATAATGATTTATCACTTTGAACGTCATCAAATCCTGAAACAGCGAATGAATCTATTGCTTTGTTTACTCCAATTTTACCTATTGGATGCCTTCCGCCGTTATAATAGTTTTTAATGGCAAACCTTGCACTGGGTCGATTACCTGCCGGATCTAAAATTGCTAAAGCAAGTATGTACTCTCCGGAAGGGACACCGGATAAAAGGAATAATTGATTAACCGAGTTCATTTCTGCTGGAATTGTGTATGTGTCAGTGGAATCATCCCATTTATCGCCGGTCATCCAGGTTCTGATATCCAAATTACTGCAAGTTTGTTTCCAAACAGGCTGCTTCGTTTTTGGATCAAGCAGACTTACCTCAACCGGCCAATTATAGTAGAATGGTGAAGAACCCGTATTTTTAACTTTAAAGGAAACCATAAATTTAGTGTCGGTATCTATTCTTTTAGGATAGGTTAGTTCTGATATTACAAAACGATAACCCATTGCTTTCTGAACAATTTCTGCACCTGCCCTAACGCTTTCGTTGCTCTGATCGTAATTAGCTATCCAGCCCATGTGGTTTGCGTGCAAACTTCTGATTTGGTCTATGATATAATTTCTGTGAACGGGTGTTGACAAGGATACGTCAGGACTTTTACCAGGCTGAATTAACCGGTTCCCCCAGTCATATGCAGTTTCTCCGCCAATAACTGCAGTTTTCCACTTTGGCGAAGTGTTGTTAAGGTAAAATCCATAATACCTTTGATCATAATGAGCCCAGGAATCCCAATAATATCCAAAGTTGTAAATATCATCATTGTAAGTATTGGGCCACCGTATCATAACCAGCTTATTTTGAAATGAAGCAGCAAACTGAGCAGCTATGGCCTCTTTAATATCGTCTCTGGTGTTTGGGAACTCCATTTCGCCCCATTCTCCAATAAGCCCCATTTCTACATAAGCGACACGCGAATCATTGTCCCATGCTTTACCTAATTTCTTGATTAAAGCAATCACTCTCAACTTAAACTGATCACTAGTAAAATCTCCTTCAGTCATGTCAGCCGGCCAACCGCTTGCTTTACCCGGATAAGACAGATACACACGGGGTATGAACTTAGTATTCTGCTTCTCAATACCAAGCCATTTGGCATCACAAACCTTCATAATTATATCCACTCCGTCACTTGCTGAATTTTCAAGATCATTCCATGCAATATAGGTTTTGCTTAAGGTGCTATATTCATGGTCTTTATCATGAGATGCCCTGAACCCCTTAAGCGGATTACGAATAGCATGGTCATATTCTTCAGGATAAACAGTAATTAGGTTCTGCTTGGTGGGGGAACTGGCTTTGTTTGTTTCGGTGAATTCAATGTAATCAAGAATTGCCAACGACCCTGTTCCTGAAAGGGTTTCGATTCGGATTTCATCGCCATTATTGAAAGCAATATTCTTAGGCGAATGCCATTTCTGTTCGCTCAAAAAATGCCATTGTTCATCCCTGTTTTTACCTAACCACGAAATAATTTGAACATCGTTCAAGTACATGGTATAGGTATTTTGTCCAATTTTTTCGGACAAATAGCGAGCGTCGATATCATACCTTCCGGAAGGCAAATTAAAGTTAAACGTTGCAACACCAGTTGAACCTGTCAGCTTTATAAAAGTTGTATTTTCACTACTTCCGACCTGATAGTTTGTTAGTGTCATTTGCTCTGCCTGTATTCGCTTTTCGGCAGCACGAGTAGTCGCTGTCGAAATAATTACGAAAAAAGAGAACAGAACGATAAAATAACTCTTTATATTTCTCATAATATTTACTTTAAATTTTAATTAGATTTTATTGAATTACAGACCCAATAACAAGAATCTGCCCCATATAATATTCGACACCTACAGGCAATTCCATTATCCTTAGCACAGCAGTATGTTCTCCTGGAGCCTGTTCCGGAAGATAGAATAAGTCAGCTTTGCTTTTTTTGTCAGTTTGCTTGCGTTCAATCATAATTGGCTTCCCCTTGTCGATTGTAATCTCAATTTTGCATCCACTTTCACAAGGAATGTCGCTGAAACCAAGTGCTGTTCCCTTCCATTTAATCTTGACAGATTCTCCGGATTTACTGCATTTTATAGCTCCACGCAACATCCCGTCTGTGCGTTTATAACCTTCGCAGTATATTGTATCTTTTGGGCTGTTAACAGGTTTCCAGCCCGAACTTAATTTAGCATTGGTAATTGGAAGCAAAGTAGTCTTCTCCCAATTGTTTTGATTCATGGCTGTAGGTAATTGATGATCTTTTGCTTCAGTAAAATTCTTCATTTGAGAGAAAGTTCGAATAAAGATCTCTGAATAAAGATCATGACCAACTTCTCCCGGGCAAACTCCATCCATAGAGAACCATAGCTTACCTGCTACAGGCAAGTCGCTTTTCATAGCTAGTTCAGCGGCCATTTCGAGCCTTGCAATCTCTACCCCCAAGTCGATAGAGGGGATGTTGTATTTATTTGCGATTGATTCCATAATAGCTCCGAATGCGGTATTTCGCCCTGCTTGCATAGCTGGAAGCATATCGAGCGAAACGGGATGAATAAAACAGATATCTGTGCTGGGATTTTGTTTCCATATCTGGCGGATAATACCTTCTACCGATTGTGCTTCGTATCCGCCGCCTCCATCAATTTTATGTTCGAGGAAAACGAGGTCGGGATGGTGAGCCAAAACATCATCAGTAATTCGGCAAGCTGCAAAATCGGATCCTGTTTCGGTTATTGCCGCATTTATTTCGATGAATTTCACCTTTGAATATTGAGATTTAAGCCATTCAAAACTATTTGTCCTCCAGCCGTTTGCTTCCGAAATTGTGCCACCTAAGTAGGCAATTCTAACCGTATCGTTTGACTTTAACTTGGCAAAAAAGTTTAGCAACCCGCCACGCATGCGCAATTCGTCGGGCACATTAGGGTCGAATGTTATAATTGCGCCATCACTATTCGTTTCTAAATTCCTGGTTTCTACAATATTATTTTTAGCGGTATCTAACTTATTGTCGTTTTTTACAGAAACCATTCCTACTGGATACCATTTGTTGATAGATTCCTCTTTGACACTCAATTCCAAACCCGGCTCATTCTTTTTGGTATCAAAAATCGACACCGCTAAGAGCAACGAATCTTTTCCTGAACCTACTTCAATTTGATCGTTATAGGTATAATAACGGCCTTTAATCCATGTCCCAGGATTAGTATTGTTGAGTATGGTTTTTGAGATCAGTTGTTTTCCCTTTGGATCGAACAATGCAAATGCAACTTTATATTTCTGATTCCAATTGGGATGATTGTTTGGAAGCAGTCCCACACCACTGTTTTTCCAGGTATGGGCTACCGAAATTTTTCCACCCACGCTGGCTTTATTCGAAAAGGTAATACTTTCGGAAACAAATCGGTATCCTCCATGGGTAATAAAACGTTGTACCTGATCCGGCATCTCTTCAATCCACAATTTCGCTTCTTTGGGGACTCTTAAATCGAATGTATTGGCATGAAAATTCAGGGCATCGTCGAGACCTTTTTTAAGCGTTATGGGCCAATCTTTCATTGCAAAACGGGTATCAAGGTTCGACTTTGGGTCTATATTTTCAATGGGATTACTCAGCCAGTAACAGCCTTCGCCTATCAGAGGAGAATTTGGGAAAAAATAGTATTGCATCATGTCGCGGTCGCCTTTTGAAAACCAATGGCTACCCAAGCCATCGCGCCGGGGAATAAAACCACGTTGCTCGTAAACCAGTTCTTTAGCCAATTCAAAATCGCTTACGACTGTAGGATCGGGATGTTTATATGCAAGATTATAAACGGTAATTATATTTTTGAAATTCTTGTAATACATCCCGGTCAGCCTATCAATAAGCATGGGTAAATTGTTATTATCCTTCAAATTGATATGATGACCCTCGCCCCACCATCCTGCACCATAACCATCTACGAAATCGGTTACATCGGGATCGTCGAATTTCAGTGCAAATGCCTTGACAAAGGTTTCAAACTTTTCAAGAAAAATAGGATCGTCCATATAAGCATCTCTAATCTGGTATTCTTTGCCGAACCTTTTGCCATAATCCCAGCTATACGTTGCGCCAGCATCGAACACATATTTTGGAGTGCCCTCTTCGGTTCGGCTCTTGGTTGAGCAATAGACCCGGAAACTTAACTTTAAATCTCGCTTTTTAGCCTTTTCGATAAACTGGATAAAGTCATTGTTATAAATCCATGCATATTTTCCTTCTTCTGGCTCAAGAGCCGACCAAAGTATTCTGATATAAATATGTGTGGCATATTTATTAGCAGAAATACTGTCCATTTGTTTCCAGAAATTCTCTGCGTTTACCGATGGATAGATTGATCGCCATGTATTTTCAAACTCCCACCCTTCGCAATATATAGCCCATCCTACACAAGGATTTCGAAGAACACTGGTAGTATCTGTTTCAAATGTTTTTGTTGTTGTTGACTGGCCATTTGACGATAAGAAGACCGTCAATGAAAACACAACTGACCATAGAATTTTAGAAAAATTTAAAAGGCATTTCGAATACGTTTTTTGAAATTGTTTCATGCTTTTTCACTCTATATTGTTACAAATATCTATCTACTTCTACTTTTAAAAGAAATATCATTAACAATTTGCAACTTTCCTATTGAGACAGCACTGTGTTCTGTTTCCAGTCGATACAAGTATATGCCGCTTATTAACTGCTTTCCCATGCTGTTTTGAGCATTCCAATAAACTGTATATTTTCCTTCATTCTGAAATTCATCTACCAAATTAGCCACCTGCTGTCCAAGGTAATTGTGAATGGTTAATCTAACATGAGATGCCTTTTTTAACTGGTAAGGAATGGTAGTTCCTGTTTGAAATGGATTCGGATAATTCTGTCCAAGTGCATTGTTTTCCAGAGCAGTTCCGTTCAATTCATTTATTCCAGTAGCCAATGTGAATAAAGCTGTAATGTTTTTATTTCCGTTCATAGTTATAGTTACCTGATTTACTTTACCAGATAAATCTCCACTCCACTCACTAAATATGTATCCGGCATTTGGTTTCGCGGTAAGGGTGACTACTGTATTTTCATCGTAATTAGCTCCGGCAGGAGAAAGTTCAACAGATCCATTTTCTGCATTAACATTGAGATTAAAGCGAGGAGAAGAACTAATCTGTAAAACCTTAATTGCAGAGATTTTGGCATTCTCTTTAACTCCGATCAATGAAATGTCTAAGTACCCATCGCTTAAGTCAACAAAAAAGGTCTCATTGTATGCGTTATTTGATGATACTTCCGCACAGATGTCAAGGTCAGGGATCACCTTGGCACCTTCGATATATACGTTAAACAATCTGCTATTTGGTGTGCTATAATTAATTTCGGCAAACATGAGCATTACCTGATAGGTGCCTCTAAAGAGTGGAATATTGTAGTTAAAACTTGCTCCCCAACGCTCACTTTGGTACAAAAGGTCGTCGGTTGTACCATTAATCGAAGTAGTGACTGAATTAGTACTACCCGAAATGAATCTGGCATCAGCTGAATATTTTACTCCATCACTTGCCGTAAACTCCGGCCCTCCACAATTCGTTGCGAAAACAACGGTCCCTTCCACCTTTGTAAAATTTGCAGTAATACTCTTATTCGCATCCATAAAAATAGAAGTTGGATTCGACATACCCGAAAGATCGCCACTCCACCCCGTGAATTTATATCCAAAATCGGCAATCGCCCTTACGGTAACATTTGTACCTTCTTCTATTGTACTGCCTGATGGTTTGGTACTTATCGACCCGTTTGTCGCACTTTTTTTAAGTTCGAATATGGTGGCCTTTTCAAAGTTGGCAGTAATACTCTTATTCGCGTCCATAACAATAGAAGTTGGATTCGACAACCCCGAAAGATCGCCACTCCAACCCGTGAATTTATATCCATTATTGGCGTTAGCCGTTACAGTAACTTTAGTATCTGCTTCAAATGTGCTACCAGATGGCTCTGTAATTATATTCCCGTTTATTGCACTTTTTGTAAGCCCATACATGGTCACCTTTTCAAATTCGGCCGAAATGCTCTTATTGCCATCCATGGTTATTGTCGTAACTGAGTTTGAACCGGAAAGGTCTCCACTCCATGCTTTTAACCTATAACCCAAATTACCTTTTGCGATTACTGTAACCACCGTACCCGGAAGGTATTTTCCACCTGCTGGATAGTACGAAATTGATCCACTGATAGTGTTAGTAATTGACAAGCTATAAGTTAACCCCTTTGGAACTAACGTATAACTGCGGGTGTCGTTGGTTACAGGATCACCAAACAAGGTCGGATTAACCTCATAACTACCTACCAAATCTTTCCCTATTCCTATTCTACAAAGTGGTTGAGTTTGGCTTTTGCTTAAAAAGTTTTTAATGTCAAAAAATATTCCCGGAGTTTGCGAGTAAGGTTCAAGTATCGAAATGGCTGCCATGTATTGCCCTGTCGCAATCGTTGCGGGAATTGTTATTGTGGTATCTATGGTATATTCATTTGCCGGTGTTAGGTAGCGCCTTGTTGTGTAGCTGTAATTATCGCCAGGATGCCATTTTCGAATGTCTACACTCTTTAATTGTTCTTTCCAAACAATCACCTGGGTAGTCTCATCGATGAGTACGAAAGCTAAAGGCCAGTTTTCGTAAAATGGCGCTGAACCACTATTTTTTACTTTAAATTTTATTTTGAGAGGAGTTCCCTGATCGGCTCTGGATGAGCAAGAAAATTCCGGAATTACAAAATTATAACCAAAAGCTTCTTGTATGCGGGCAGCATTGGCTTTAACTGTATCAATAGTTGATCCTTCGGATCCATCAACCTTGTAGCTCGCTATCCAACCCAACCCGGTGCAATGCAATTCCTTGATTACGTCTATCAGGTTATTGGTGTATTTGTAATTGTTACAAGTAATTGTAGGACTTGCCCCAAATTTTGGGTTCCATGTATCATTGCCCCAGTTGTAGGCTGTTTCGCCTTCAATAATCTCTGTTAAGTATCGTCCCTGGGCATTTCTTTCCATAATTTCGGAACGAACACCAGATTGTGATGGATGAGCATACGAGTCCCAATAGGTACCCAGCTTATAACCGGCAGTCTCCCAAACGTCTTGATTACGTACAATAAATTTTTTATTTTTAAATGCACCATCAAAAGCATCGCCAAGTCGTTTTGCCCATCCATCCTCATCTACACCAACAGGATTTTCCTGTTCGCCCCACCATCCAATTAGACCTGTTTGAACCCAGGCTACACGTGGATCGTTGTCCCAGGCCAGGCCTAATTTGTAAATAAGTTTTACAACCCTGTCTTTGAATTTTTGGCTCCACCAATCGCCATATTTTAAATCAGCAGGCCAATTTCCCGTCTTATCGTTACTATCCCATTGAATATAAACCCTTGGAATTACTTTTATATTTTTCTTTTCAAAATCTTTCCATTTAACGTTGCAAAAATCAATAATTTTTTGAACTCCATCTGTCGAATCTTTTTCGATTTCACTCCATTTTATATATTGCCTAACGATTGTTGGATATGGATAGTTAGTACTCGGAGTAAAATTCGGATCAGGCCGAAATCCTTTGAGTGGATTTTTTAGGGCTTTAGGATACTCCTGAGGATTCACAGTAATAATGTTTTGTGCTTGTAATACTGCAAATTCAGTAAGTAAAAGGAGTACAATGAAAGCTGAAATTCTTTTAATCAACATTGTGAATATTTTAGTTTTTCTTTTTATTAATCAACAACATTCTTCCCGAAATCATATTGTTTTGAATTTCGAGCCGATATAGGTATAAGCCACTTTCCAACTGTTTTCCATGGCTGCTTTTTGCATTCCAGTAAACTTTATATTTTCCGGCAATCTGATATTCATTTACCAAAGTAGCCACCTGTTGTCCAAGGTAGTTTAATATGGATATTCTAACATAAGATGCTTCTGATAAAGAATAAGGAATGGTTGTTCCTGTTTGAAATGGATTTGGATAATTCTGCTCTATCTTGCTGTGTTCCGAAGAATTGGATGGTAGATCATCCACACCTGTATCCACAGCAAAATAGGCTATCACTTTTTTATCTCCATTCATTATTATCGTTTCCGGGTTCAATGAACCAGACTTATCACCACCCCAACCTCTAAATACAAAGTGGGAATTAGGCTTAGCTTTAATAACAACTTCAGTTCCATCCTTATAAAAACCACCTAAAGGATTAAGTGTTACCGATCCGTTAATTGCAGTGGTTTCAAGCTTATAGGTTGGCGTATTATCAACTTCTACAATTTTTATTGCCGAGATATTGGCGTTGTCTTTTATCGTAGTTAAGGCAATGTTTATCTCACCATCGCTTACGGTTACATTATGGGTCTCGTTATAAGCGACATTCTTTCCAACCTTCGCAAATACATCTAGGTTACTCGAGACCTTAATCCCTTCAATCGATACATCAAACACCCGTTTGTCCACAGAGCTATGAAATATCTCGGCAAACATAAGGGTTACCTTATACTCTTTATTAGGAAGCGGGATTTTGTAATTGAAACTATTTGAAAATCGGTTAGTCTGGTACAAAGCACCATCTGTTGTTCCTGTTATCGTGCTTGTTGTTGAATATGACGATCCGCTGCTATATTTATTGTCAGTCTTATAGTAAACACCATCGGCTGATCTAAAATCATTGCCTCCACAGTTTGTTGCAAAAACAATTTTTCCATCTCCTATATAGAAAAAGTTAGCGGTTATGTTTTTATCCGAATTCATTACCAATGTAATCGGGTTTTTTATTCCAGTAGTATCGCCACTCCATCCGTTGAATTCATATCCATAATCCTTTTTAGCATTTACCGTAACCACTGTACCCTCTTCGAAAGAAACTCCTGTTGGATTTAATTCTATGATTCCATTTGTGGCACTACTTGTTAATTTATAAGTCGGTAATGCAACATAGTTCGCTACAATACTCTTGTTCGAATTCATGGTTATTTTTCCCGGTACGACCGAACCTGAAAGGTCGCCACTCCAGGAGCTGAATTTATAGCCAAATACTTTGCCAGGCGTTAATAACACTTCATCTCCAGCGTTGTAGGTCCCGCCCGAAGGGTTGAGTACTACCGAACCTTTGTCGGAGGTTGCTGACAGTGTGTAAGTTGGTGTAGGAACAAAATTCGCGGAGATTGTTTTATCGGTATCCATTACAATTGTTGCATGATTCGCGGAGCCGCTAAGGTTACCACTCCAGGAATTGAATGCATAACCAAGATCGCTTTTTACTGACACCATAACTGTTGTTCCGGGTGCATAGGCTCCTCCTGGAGGGGCGAGAATAATAGAACCATTTGGGGCGTTGGTTTTAAGAAGTTTTGTTGGTCCGGTGGTATGAACAACCATCTGTATAGTACCATCTTTATTATAATATAGTCTATCAAAACAAGCAATGCGTGATTGCCCATCCCTAACTACAGGGTAATTACCAACAGCGATATGGTAGAAATAATAACCCTGGCCTTTAAATTCGATGATTGAATGATGATCCTGCGCACCTTGTGGGTTAGGAGCCATCGGGCCTTTCCATTCAAATGGGCCATACGGACTATTCCCCGTCGCATAAAAAGCCTGATACGTATTGTTGTTAAAGTTGCTGTACGAATAGTAATAGATGCCGTCTTTTTTGTGCATGTACGACCCTTCACCAAATTGCAGTGTATTATCATTCTTCACAGATGCCGGGGCATAGTCAATATTTTTCGGCGCTTCCGCTAATGAAACCATATTCGCGTTCAGCTTTGCGACTTTGGCACTGTTGGCATAGATATAAGCCTGCCCATCATTGTCGATAAAGACCATGGGATCCATTGCGGCTTTCCAGCTTGGATAGCCTCCCAGAATACCTTGATCAGTGAATGGTCCCCAAGGGTTGGGGGCAGTGGCTACCCCGGTGACCCAATCTTCACCAGCTCCAACAGCAGCCTTGTTATGCGGATAGTACAGGTAATACGTCCAGACGCCATTAGCATCCTGCTTACGGGCCGCACCGGGCGCCCACATCCAGCCGCGCTGAGTTGATCCCCAACTGCTTGCCTTCAGCATTGACGAGTTAAACACATCCCCATAATCCGTCCAGTTCACCATGTCGGTTGAGGACCAGGCATGGTAGCCGTCCATCGCTGCATACCCCGGGGCATGATCTAATGAAGTATACATCCAGACTGTGCCATCCCAAACATGAACAGACGGATCAGACGCACCAGTATTTCTCGCCAATGGATTTCCTTCGTATTTAAATGAATAAGGATATTCGATTAATCCTGACATTATTGCGTCATTTGCTGATTTCAGACCATTGTAGGTAATTGCCTGAGAAAAGCCATTGAATGACAATAGAGTAACGAAAAACAATACAACAAATCGAATCATAGCAAATTATATGTTATACTTATGCATTAAACATTTCCTATCTGTATATTACAATTACTTTTTGAAAACCCCGATTTCACCTATTTATCTGGTATGCTTTACCATTTGTATGGTTCCATCTTCGTTGTAAAAAAGTTTGTCGTAACAGGCTATTCTGCCCTGACTCTCTTTGTATTTAGGCTGGTCTTTGATGGCAATATGATAGAAATAGTACCACTGACCTTTAAATTCGATAATGGAGTGATGATCTTGTGCGCCGTCTGGTCTGGGAGCCATTGCACCTTTCCATTCAAATGGCCCGTAAGGATTGTTGCCTACTGCATAATATCCCTGATAGGTTTTGTTTTTCCAATTGGTATATGAGAAGTAATAAACACCATCTTTCTTGTGCATATAACTGCCCTCTAAGAACTTCAAGGTATCATTTGTCATAACCTCTTCCGGAGCATAATTGATGACTCTGGGTTCTTCGGCCATTTCGATCATGTTGGGTTTTAATTTAGCCACTACACCTGGATTATTGTAAATATAAGCTTCCCCGTCATCGTCGATCAAAATCTTGGGGTCAATGCCAGTCAACCCTTCGAGTGGACGACCTGTATCTTTGAATGGTCCGGTTGGAGAATCGCCAATGGCAACCCCTACACGCCATTCCCCTTCCTTGTTTTTTATCGGATAATATAAGAAGTATTTACCATCCTTGCGCGCTGAACCGGGAGCCCATAAAAAGCCGCCTTTTTCCCATGCCCAGGGCACATCGCTTGAATGAAATATCTCGCCATGATCGGTCCAGTTTACCATATCTTTTGATGAAAAAGCATGATAGCCATCCATGGCATCATAGTGGTGTTTGTGTTTAGTAGAATCTACATTTCTATCTTGTCCGCAATACATCCAAACCACATCATCCCACACTTGTACATCGGGATCGGTTGCACTGTGCATGCGGCTCAATGGATTTCCCTCAAATTTAAACTCATAAGGGTACTGTAACTTACCAATAACGGTAGCATCGTTGGTCGATTTCGGAACTTTTGTTTTAGTTGGTTGAGAACAACCGGAAATTACTATTGCAGCAATAACCAAAAGAAAAGCTATTTTTTTCATGAAACAAATTTTATTATGAATTATAATTTAATTAATGTATTCGTTTACTGTAATTTGTGATGTTCTTTTCTATAAACGTCACTACCTAATTATCTCGTGTGTTTTATCATTTGTATGGTTCCATCTTCGTTGTAAAAGAGCTTATCGAAGCATACAATTCGTCCTTGCGATTCTTTATATTTCGGAAGATCTTTAAGGGCAATATGATAAAAATAATACCACTGACCTTTAAACTCGATGATGGAGTGATGATCCTGCGCACCTTGGGGAGCAGGAGCCATAGCACCTTTCCATTCGAAAGGACCGTAAGGGTTTTTCCCCATGGCATAAAACCCTTGATACTCTTTATTCTTAAAGTTTGAGTATGATAGATAGTAAATGCCATCTTTTTTATGCATATATAATCCTTCGCAAAATCTTAAAGTTGGTTCTTTTAAGATCGAATCGGGAGCATACTCAATTTTGCGGGGAGTTTCAGCCAATGATACCATATCCGGTTTTAGTTTTGCCACAATCATCCCATTAGAATAAACATAGGCTTCACCATCATCATCGATAAAAACCATTGGATCCATACTCATTGTACCAGCTTTCAGAGGCCCTTGATCGGTATAGGGGCCAATAGGTGTTGGCGCAGTTGCTACACCAGTAACCCAGCGTTCTCCGCCAAATTTAGCGTTATGCGGATAATAGAGGTAATAGGTCCACACACCGTTCTTATCCTTTTTGCGAGCAGCACTGGGTGCCCACATATAATTATCGGGCGTAGGTCCCCATAAGCTATGGTTCAAATCCGATGAGTGAAATATTTCACCATGATCAGTCCAGTTTATCATATCGGACGACGAGAATGCATGATAGCCATCCATAGCCGCATAATGAGAACTGTGTTTTGTTGAGTCCATATTTCGGTCCTGCGATGTGATTACCCACACTACTCCATCCCACACTTGTACCGAGGGATCGGCCGCACTGTGCATACGACTCAATGGATTTCCTTCGTACTTAAAATGATATGGATACACAAGTTTCCCTTTTATTGTTGCATCGTTGGTCGACTTTGGAACTTTGGGATATTTAATCTGTGAAAATGCACTCATTACCAATAAAGTAATGAATAATAGACTTATTACTTTTTTCATTTTTCTTTTAAATTTTGATGTATGCAAAAAAATATTTAAAAAAATATCAAACATTCAGTTATCTATCTGGTATGCTTAATCATCTGAATGGAACCATCTTCGTTGTAATACAACTTATCGAAGCATACTATCCGTCCTTGAGATTCTTTGTATTTTGGAAAATCTTTTAGCGAAATATGGTAGAAATAGTACCATTGTCCTTTAAACGCTATAATCGAGTGGTGATCTTGCGCCCCCTGAGGTCTTGGAGCCAATGGCCCTTTCCATTCGAACGGTCCATAAGGACTTTTACCCATAGCATACATGCCTTGGTGGGTTTTATTTTTTAAGCAGGTATACGAGTAGTAATAAATGCCATCTTTTTTATGCATGTATGATCCTTCGCTAAATCTGGTTGTATCGTTTTTCATAATCTCAGGTGAGCCATAAATAACTTTACGTGTTGGCTCGGCCAACTCAATCATGTTGGGTTTCAGTTTTGCCATAATAGCCGAGTTGTTGTAAATATAGGCTTCACCATCGTCGTCAACAAAAATTTTTGGATCAATTCCTCCAATTCCTTCAATGGGTTTGCCTGTGTCTTTGAAAGGTCCGGCTGGAGTATCGCCAATTGCAACACCAATTTTCCATTGTAACTCTTTGTCTTTGATAGGATAGTATAAATAGTATTTCCCATTCATGCGTGCTGAACCGGGAGCCCATAAATATCCGCCATTAGCCCAGGAAACATCGCTCGAATGGAAAATTTCTCCATGATCGGTCCAGTTTACCATATCAGGCGATGAGAAAACATGATATCCATCCATTGCATCGTAATGAGCTTTGTGTTTCGTTGAATCCATATTTCTGTCCTGTGAGCAATACACCCAAACTACGCCATCATATACCTGTAAGTCGGGATCGGCTGCACTGTGCATCCTGCTCAAAGGATTTCCCTCATATTTAAAATGATAAGGATATTCGAGTTTCCCTATAACTGTGGCATCATTTGTCGATTTTGGGATTTTGTTTTTAGCAACCTGAGCAAAACCACTCATCACCAATACTGTAAGTGTTAAAAAAATGCTTAATCCTTTCATGTTGAATTTTTAAAATGTAAGTTTTTGTAATAAAAAATAGACATTGTCTAAAATTCATCGGATAATCAACGATTTGGTCAGTAAGTTATATCCCTTAGCAGCATCCCACACGTTTTGGTTTGCAAAACGGACAGCATACTCGGGACGCATTTGAATTCTTTCCGAAGCGTCCGGCAGCCACAAAGCCAATTTATACGAACCAGGCGCCATGTTCGAAGGAAGTGTAAGCGTTTGCTGCTTTAGCGTGTTGGGGCCACTAACCCATGTGCGCACGTCAATATTTTTAAGTTCAACATTGTAGCGATCGGTGCCGTTGTCGAAGACCAGGTAAATGGGGCGCTTTTTGATAATACCAGCAAAGCCGTCGTTATTCAGATTCGCGGCAATCGTAAAGCTTTTCCCTGCTTTTGCCGACTTTGGGAAGGTAGCGTCAATCAGGCGCAGGCGATACCCTAACTTACGCGAGATGCGATCAAATTCACTCTCAGCCGGATCATTGCCACTCGCCGGTAACATTCGTTTTTTCCACATTTCAATGGCATCCTCCCAAAAATTGATATTGATTTCAGTCCAGTTTGTCATTGCCATATCGTTTTGAGTATCGCCTATGCGCTCAATTTTTTCTGAACAGGTTTCGCCACCCACAAGCTTGTTCCCGCCGTAAGATGTGATCATGTCAAACGTGTACTGTTTTTGTTGCTCAAGTGTTTGATTGCCAAACCAGATATCAAGCCTGGCGTAAGTGCCACGGTCATTTTCGTTGTAAAGAAAGCAATCACCGTGGTGGCCTATGCGATCCCTTTGTACCTGGGTCAGTGGCTCACTGCCTTCCGGCACCGGGAGTTCTTGCAGTATTTCCCGAATATGCATTGGGTAACGCATGGCAATAGGCATCGTTTCCGGTGTCGTATCCAGAATTCGTTTAACGATCCGGTAACGGGTATCACCATCGGCGCGGCTGCTTAGGTCGGTGTACCGGCCAGAGTGCCATTCGCCCCACTTGCCAAGATAGCCTACCTCGAGGTGATTAATCACATCGGCGTTTTTTGAAATGACCACGTCGAGTTGTTCGATGTGCTTCAAAATGCGGGATTCAGGAACAGAGGGCGACTCGCTCCATACATGCGTGGGGCGCAGGATGATCTTTAGTCCATTTGCGCGAATGGCATCCAGTGCTTCCTGCATATCATCCAGGTATGACTGAGGTATTGTATCTGTATTTTTGAAATCGTCGAGGCGCAGATAGCTGTGAACTAGCGTGTGTCCGGCAGCTTTGACATCTGAAAAGTCGCGGTCATCGTTGTTGCCACGGCCATCAACATCACGCCGGTTGTGCCAGCCGCGTTCCGGGTTGGGGAAAACGCTCGTCAAATCGGGGATGTAGCTAACGGTAGTCGTGCCCTTTGTATTTTCACTGATGGTTGATTTAGGCCCTGTGGCATAAACGAATTGAGTAAAATTACTCATAACCAACAGTGTAAAAATTAAATAAACGCTAAACTTTATCATATCGAAGTTTTAAAATGTTAGTCTTTGAATTAAAAAATATCCGTTGTTTTTCAAATTTTCGGTTAATCCGATCTCGACCGGTTTCTCCGATTTTGTATCGAAAAGTTGAATGGCAAGAGAATACTCACCTTTAGGTTTTCCGGAGAGTGTTACCGCATATTTTTCAGTTGATGTTTGTCCAGGCATCCAGTTTTTGTTACCAGAGTTTTCTATCACAAAATCAATGGTTTCGGTACCGCTTTTCACCGGGATTAGTTTACCTCTTAACTGATAATTGGTATAAGCCGGTGCCACCCCTTTATTCAGCCATTCCATTTCGAATGATAGATTATGCCCTTTTGCTTGATTTACATTGATCATTTTTGGGAAATACCAGTAACCACAGAGGTTAAGTAGTTCTTTGGTTAAATCGGGGTTGTCGTTAAGCCATTCACCCAGATAACCGTGAAAACCAATATAGGTTGGCCGAATTATTTTTACAGCATTGCGAAAAACTTCAGCACCGGTAACTTTCAATTGAGGTATTGTATCTTTTCCGTTTTTACCCAACCAATGTCCTTGACTTTTCACTTTTCCATAATGTTCTAATTCAAAAACCGTAGGTCTGCTTTTGTAAACACCTTCGAAAAAATTTGGATTCTTAACAGTCCATGTTTTTAATTCACTTTGCATTAACCCCAAAACCATAGGGCTATCATCTCGCAACGAAATGCCATTTTTAACTGCATAATTATACAATTCCATTTTTTCGCTCTCCGAACCAGTAGAACGCAACAAGTCGTCGGTGACAACTAATAGTGTTTTTTTATAATGCTTTAAATATAAGTCAATGTGAGTTTTAACTTCACTAAATGTAGGTGGAATACGTGTTGATTTCCAGGTGTGACCTTCACCCCAATCGCCTATACTACCTACATCAACATAACGAACCCATGGCTTTCCATCGTATCTGGCAGCAAATGCTTTATGAAAATGATCTAATTTTTGAAGAAAAATTGGATCATTCCAATCTGGTGTCCACGAGGGTGGACCAAACTCTGGACGATCAACGCCTTTTGCTCCAGCCTTAACAACCCAATATGGGGTTGCATAGCAGATCCCGTTTATCTCTTCAGGAACAGCTTCACCAACTTTGCCAGTTTCTTTACACGATATACGAAATGAGATTTTGTAACCCATTGGTACATATTTATCTACCACCTTATCAATATACGACCAATCAAACTTACCTTCTTCGGGTTCCAAAAAAGCCCAGGCCAACCGAAGGTACAAATGGTCCATCCCCGGAAACCCGGTTAAATCCTTTTCATCCTGAATAAGGTATTTATTGATACCATTGTCGAGCATGTGATGATACCAGCCTTTGTCGGGATTCACAAGTGGCCTGATGGTGTCCCATTTATTTACCAAATCGGATTTTTGTGCAACAAGATTTTTATTTGTAAATAAAACACACAGAAGTGCGGCTATCAGATAAAATAATACTTTTCTCATTTTTGAAAATCATTTTAAGAGTTTTTAATCCAACAGGTTCATTATATCCAAAAAACATTTTGTTAAAAATGAACAGAGGACTATTATAAAATCAAAATTAGCATTGTAAAAAGAGAAGAAGCATTAATAATTGTTCATAAAAGTCAATTCACTGTCCAAAATCAACAAACAATGGGATTCTCGTTTATTATAACTTTTTCTGTAAAAAATGTTATCGTTTGTATGAACCTGAACGAATTAAAAACCGCTTATAAACCGCGACAAATCAATCGTTACATAGTGGGTTACATTGTTGCCGGTGTAAATTACCTTGCCGGATAAATCAATCAGGTGCCGGAACGCCTTCATTGGAAATAGTACCTGGTTCTACTAAGCGAACTCTGGAGCCAGTTATTATACATTTTTAAACAGACCCTAATTAATATTGATTATTTTACAGCAATTTGGGATGTACAAATAATATCGTTAACATGAACCTTAACCAGATATAAACCACTTGCAAAACCCGACACATCAATACTTCCATCAGGCAGGGTCTCGTTAGCCGAATAAACAACTTTGCCATATAAATCGATCAATTGTACTTTAGTAACAGCCAGACCATTGGAATTTATATAAATCTTATCGGTTGCAGGATTTGGATAAACACTAATTATTTTGTTCGAACCCGACATTATTGTTGTTAAATCAGTAACAAGACTAAAATAAAAAATTATCTTACCATTACTGCCGTCACCACCTTTCATGGTATTATTAGATGATGCACGTACAGCAGCACCAGAGCCACCTGCTCCGGGCACATGACCCGCATTTCCAACGTTAGTGGAATTGATTCCCATCCCACCATTCGCACCACCATCAGCACCTGCTATTCCAAATGAATTACTTCCAGTTATTGCATCGCCGCCTTTACCCTTGGCTCCGGCACTACCGCCACCCCCTCCTGTACCAGCCGAGTTGGCTGTTGCACCTTTGCCACCGTAAAAAACGATGTCTCCGATATTACCCATTTGAGGAGCAATTCCTCCCGAACCATTTGCAAAAGCGCCAGCAATATTTTGTCCACCCGGACCGCCAAGGGCTAATGCAATCACTTCAGAATTTAGGGAAACCTGAGATGAGCTACCATTCTGAACCGCATCGACAGAATAATTTGCAAACCCTATTGGAGCAGCTAAACCACCCGCCCCAAGTGTATAACTCAACACTTGTCCGGCAGTTACTTTTTTCTTTACTCCAGCAAAACTACCACCAGCGCCGCCACCTCCGCGCGACTGATTAGCAATCGCATCATTTGAGGCCGAACCGCCAGCTCCGCCACCACCCCAAACTTTTACGGCAACACTATCAATTCCAGCAGGAATTGTAAAGGATCCGTTGCCTGGTGCTACGATTACAATAGGTTGGCTAAAATTAGGTTGAGAAAAATTGGCTGTAATCGACATATTTTTATCAACAACAACTGAGAGAGGGTTGGATGTTCCCGTTGCATCACCACTCCAATTTGAGAAAATATATCCAGGTTTACCTGTTGCGGTTAAGGTTACCGAACTTGTTTCGAGGTAAGTGTCCTGCTCAGGATTTCGACTAATTGAACCTTTGGTAGCGTCAGCAATAGTGGTTAATGTTACATTTTTGGGCATCTCAAACAAAAGATATTTCACATATTCATTGGTATCAAAAAATGTTTTATAATTCTCAGTAGTTACTTTCGTTCCTCCAATCGTTACGTTATCAAAGATTAATCCTCCATACCAGGGCGCAGCGGCACAACCCAAAATCCGTTGTTTATTGCCCGGCGCCATGCCTGCAATGGATATATTTTGAAATAAAAATCCCGAGTAACTTGAACCTACATTGGTTGGAGCACTAGCTGTGCCGCCGCTGTATGATACCAGATGAAATATGGGCATATTAATCAACTTATCGTGAAAGCGAATATTTCTAAAAATTACATTTATTTTTCGTTGTCCGGGAGTACCTTCACCGCGTTGTTGAAATCCTCCACCATTATAGCCAACCCTGTCGCGTAATCGCGCATAAATCACATCGCAATCTTCTATTATAATGGGGTTTACCTCGTTTTCGGTTATAGTAGCCAGGTGGAACAGCGCAGCATTGGCGTCTTTCCAAAAAGTACACCTTTTTTTAGGACCTTTTGCATACGAGCAATCATCTTGTGTTCTAATAAAACAATCCTCAACAGGTTCATAACCGCCAATTCCATCACCATTTGCTCTCCACGAAATTACTTTTGCCCAAGTTACCAAACCATTTTTTCCCCCAATTGTATAAAATGAATGATTGGCAGGATCAGCAACACAAACGCCTGAAATTCTAAAATTCAGTCCATTTTCAATTTCAATGCCTTTAAATGAACCCGTGGCATTCGCTACATAATTTGGGTGTGATATTTTTGCGCCTGAAATAGTACCATAGCCATAAATCTTAATATTCTCTCCATTTTGAGTATAAATTCCTTGTGGAACACCTTTATTATTAATATTACCATAAAAAATAGCATCTCCGGGAATATAATTTACTTTACCGGGATATACTTTAAAATCTCTGCCTGCATTATGAACACCCGGTTTAAAGTACAATGTATCGTAAGTAGCAGGATTAATATTGCGCAAGGCAAGTGAGTCGGTGCCAGGTTCAACATAATGAACTCTGGATCCATTTAATGAAGGTTTCTTAATAACTGGATTTGCAAAAAGACTGATTGCATGTACAGGATGACCGATAGGGTTAATAGCAGCATTGTAATCATCCATCTGTCCATTAATATCTATTACTAGTTGAGCCGGGTTATTAATTGTAAAATATATTTTACCATCAACCAGCGTTGCTAAGCTTGCTTTTTGTGCCGGGTGAACCGTAGCCTTGAAGAAATCTTTACCACCAATTTTAAATCCGTTTTTGGCAGCTATCTCCACTTCAACGGGCGTATTTTTACTCATTTCAATATTGCCATAAGCATGACTCCAATCACTTGTATGTTTCGCATAATGCTTAACTGTAGTGTTCAAGACGGACCCATCAATTTGTGGTACTGATACTCCACCAAGCTCTTTGGCTCTGTTGTATGTATAAAGTGCAAAAACATCGACCCACTCGTTGTTGGTTGCTGCCGAGCGAACTCTGATGGTGTATTTGTCAGAAGGCGTAAGACCCGGGACATCTGAATAAACAACGAGCGTATCACTACTGTTCTTGAATTCCTTTGTAGATTGGGAGAAAGCATTTATTGTTCCTGAAAAACTAAGAACAAACAAAAATAAAATTGTGATTTTTGTTTTTAAAAATTCAATTATTGAATTTAAATAACTATTAGTTAGCATGTTAGTATATTATAAATTGTGAAGATTTATTTAAAAGAAATTGAATTAGGCACTTTGTAAATACTGTTAATATGCGTATCTTACAGGAAATTAATATTGAAATTATGGAGGATAGATTCAGAAGCCTTACCATTTTTGAATTCCAGAGCCGATTTCCTGATGACGAT
>Ga0209125_1000186_pt1 | contig 99688 bp, 86 predicted proteins | sample BarGraIncub1131A_FD_184503 | JGI IMG/M metagenome (GOLD analysis project Ga0209125, IMG submission 184503) | Arctic peat soil microbial communities from Barrow, Alaska - Barrow Graham LP Incubations 11-31A (SPAdes) (version 2) | ecosystem: Environmental > Terrestrial > Soil > Wetlands > Peat...
AGGAGCTTTTGTTATAGCAATAATCTGCTTATTAAAAATGCATTTGATAGCTAGATAATTATTAGCATTATAGTTATAATTTGACTTAGTAATGCTGTTTTATAAAGCCATATTTTGACGCACTACAATGCAGCAGGGCGATATATCTGAAAGTAATATTGAAAAGGTATTGAGACGCACTTTTAACGAACTATTAATTGATACCAACAAACCTCAGATAATAGAAGAAATAATTGATGAATTCTGGATTTTGTTGAAAAATGAAATAATTTCTCACAATGACTTGAATAGATACTTAATGATTACTTATAGTCAAGAAATAAGTAGGGGAGTTTTCGGGTTAAACGAAAAAATTGAAAGCTTATTAGTCGAAATGAAAAATATTGGACAAGAAATTAACATTGATGTACATAAAGATGAGTTAATAGATTATATCATTGCAATGCAGCAAATCTTTATTAATGAAGTGGAGTCTGATTTTATTGAACGGAAATTTTATTTTGATGAAATTAATACGAATTTAGATATCAGTGAAATTCTAAGAGAAAAAAGTAACATTTTGATTTTAGGAGAACCAGGTTATGGAAAAACATACTCTGTAAAAAAAATGCTCTTTGAAATAACTACAACTAAAGAGGAAGAGTTTATTAATAAAATCCCCGTTTTTTTAAATCTTTCAGTTTATGGAGAAAAATATAGCTCCATCATTGATGGAATTGTACAATTATTTCAGAACTATATAAATGATATTAAGCAAATCCATTTAAGTAAATATTTAAAGGAAGGGAAATTAATAATAATACTAGACGGGTTGGATGAAGTTAAGCTAGAGCATTACGAATGTTGTATAGATGATATAAAGGTATTGATGCAACATAATCCTTTAAATCAGTTTATTATTACTTGTAGAGAAAATGTGTATTTTGATGAATTGAATAGGGGAGTAAAAGAGGTGAGAATAACCCCTTTGAGTAAAAGTCAAATCGACGCATGCCTAAAGAAATATTGTGATCTTAGATCATATGAAATAACAGAGGACAATTATGAATTATTTAGCAACCCATTATTGTTAAATATAGGGGTAGAAGTAGTAAATAATAATAAAGGAAAGATACCAAACAATAGAAGCATTATGTTTAATAAGTACATGGAATATTTACTGTACAAGTGGGAAAGAAAGAAAGGTCTAAAACGTAATAACCAACTTTCATACTATGATACTATTATGTTTTTAAGTAAAATATCTTTTATATTATTCGATAATCCATATTTAACAACTTTAAAACTTCAAGGGCTCATTAAAGAGGAATTCCCTAGTAAGGATCTAAATTTAGTATATGAGCAGCTTATCAATATTGGAGTCCTTGTATATAAATCTGATGATGATATTTCATTTGCACATAAGACATTCAAAGAATATTTTGCTGCTTATTATATTGTAAAAAATATTGAGAAAAAAGAAAACTACGGTATCATAGATTCATTAATTGAAAAAAAACAATGGCATGAGGTTTTTATTTTTGCTGCAGGGATATTTAGTAATTGGAAATTACAAAATTTATTTTTAAATTATATTTTAGAAAATAACTTAAAAATTTACGTTGATTGTATAAATGGGAAGAATGATTTTAATGATTACTTGCTCTCACTAGATATACATGAATATTCAATAAATTATCTTGATACACTTTTAACATCTTATGAGAAAATAATAGAAAAACATTTTTCTCAATTAAAATCGAAATTCTACCCATATAATACTGAGAATGAATATATTAAGGACTCGAAGTTGTGTTTGATTGGACAGTTATCAGAAGATAAAAAGTATCTGCATTATACTTTTGCTTTAGAAAAAGGTAAAGGGGTAAGAATACAACTTTTATCACCGGGAGAGGTTAGAGATGTACACAAAACCACAATGAACTATCAAAGTCACTATGTAAATCTAGAACTTTCAAATTTGTTAGGTGATAGCGCCAGAACAATTGCGATAAACGGTATAAAATGTGAGTTGTCAAAAATACTAAAAAAGCGCCAATTAAATGAAAATGTAGTGCTAATTTGTGAAAGAATAGAGGATATGAAACGCGACTTACCAATAAAAAATATTAAGGAAATTGATAAAATTTATGATTGGGTTCACACTATACTGCAAAAGGCGAATGATAGGGCAGAAGGTAAATTTGTTGGTTACTCATATAATGGCGTTGAACTTATGGATATTCACACTTTTGCAGAATACCTAATGCAAAATAAAATTGATTATCAGTATTACTTACTTCCGGGTAAGGATATTAATCTAAGTGGTTGTGGAGGCTGGATATGGGATTTTTACACGGAACAAAGACTTATTGAAAGGGTAAGAATGTTTTTTTACTATTATCAATTAAGCTTTATCTATTTAATTGAAAACAACTTTAATAAATTAAAAGAATACTTGCCAGATTATCGTAATTTACCTTATAAATACATAATTGAAATTGAATTTAAAAAAAATTCTGCAAAAGATTATTTATCACAGCCATTAATGACTTATTACTATATTGCAACAGATGAAGCTGAAGATTGTACTCCTGAAATTAAAATTACACAATTAAGATTAGGATGGAATGAACATAAGGAGATAATAGAGAAATCGTTTAAGAGCAAACATAGATTTACCAATAATTATTCGGTTCAGAATACTGGAGTAACTATGACTATGCAAGAAGGAAGAACAGGGAGAGAATTACCTTTATTGTCACATACTTACGAATTGATTGAAAAGAATTTACAGAAAATATTAGGCGAATTTTAAACAGTTATTAAAGATGTCACCCTAATATGAGAGGTAGAATTTAGGATTGAAATTATTAATAAATATTTTATTATTAGATTCGTTATGGTAAATCATAGTATAAGTAATCATTGGTTTCCAAACTACACATTATTCTTATAATTGGACATGCTGTAGAACTTCTAATTAGGCTAATAATGTGCAGTTAAAGGAAATACAAGAGTATATTGTAACTATTGGAGTAACATAGTATTTGCAAGACCATAGCTAATAAATAAATCTAAGTTCAATAAAAACCACTAAATTGATATTCGAATTTTTAATTTAGTGGTTTTTATTATTTTGCATATTTCCTGATAACACTCCTGTATCATTAGAAACTTTTCATTTGATACCATTCACTATTTTATTTAGTGCTTTATTAAAATCTTCTTTATTAATAGTGTACTTATCATAACTTATATTTGAACTGATACTAATGTTTTCTCTAAGTGCTTTGTTCACGTCAATATTCCTTCTTATACAGTTGTATCCAGATTCAATCGCAATAAATGATATATCTGCTCCAGTTAACCCTACTAATTTATATGAGAAACTTTCTTTATTAAATTTTTTACATAAAGGCATATCCTTCGTAACTTTATTTAGAATATCTAAACATCCCTTTTGATCTGGTTTATTAATTTCTATTCGTTGAACCTACAACACAAACATCACCATAATCCTTCATACCATCAAGTAGTGTTAATAATTGCGTTAAAAATCTTGCATCATGCCGTCCAGTTTCCTCACCAGTTCTTTTTCTACCAATAGAATCTATTTCATCGAAATAAATAACGCTTGGTTGCCGTTCTTTAGTTTCTTCGAATATTTGTCTTAAATTTGATTCTGAATTACCTGTCCACATTGAATATAATTCAGATGCATTAACAGCTATAAAGTGAGCATTAGTTTCGTTTGCTATTGCCTTTGCTATCAAAGTTTTTCCGCATCCCGGTTCTCCGTAGAGTAATATACCCCTATGTGGTTTTATTCCTAAATGTTTGAAGAGTTGCGGAATTTTTAATGGCAATTCTATACTTTCTCTTATTTCCTGAAGTATATTACTAATTCCCCCAATATCATTAAATTTAACTTTAGGAATATCCCGTTTCCTTTCTTCAGTGGTTTTTGTTTTTAACAATCCTTCTCTTAGTTCATCCAAAAGACTATTACTTTTCACTTCGTCTAATGAAGAATTTTCATTTTCAGTTGAATTATCTTCTTTATATGTTTTATGTTCATCTTTATATGATTTCTCTATAGATTTTTCTTTTTCTGGCACTTCATCATTACTTTGCACATATATATTATGCAAAAAACTAGGCACAATTATTTTATTGTTGTAAATGAGTTTTACATCTCTATAATTTATCGTTATATTTGCTATAAATAAAAATTTGTGATAGTACTTATCAATATTAAGTTCATTTAATACTACCTCATTTAATTCAATCTTCTTTTTAGATTCTATAAAAGTAGGTATCTCCTTGCATAAAAGAATAGTAGAGGCATAATCTTTATTAAATGATACAGGGAAAGTCAATTTAACATTAAATTTTATAGGAATTTTCGGCATTTATATCACCCTTTATTTTAGAAGTCACTGACTATATTAGCATAAAAGATTCTCTAAAATAAGAACATTATATATTTAGTATAAACATTTTTTCATCCATAATTTTAAAATATACAATAATGGTATAATTAACGAATAAGCTTAATTCAGAATTGTAGGATATGATGAAATAAACTTTTAGTATTATAAATCAATAATCTTTCTTAAAACCTAAATCAAATTTAGAGTTAGGTGTGGGATTTTAAATTGTATGAAGATATAATTGACAAAATTAAAAATATTGAAAATGGATTTAAAGAAATAAAATAGAAACAGTTGATCATGAAAAATATAAAATATATGCTAAAAAGGCTAAAGATGACCTTGTTTAGTATGCTTTACATATGGTAGAAGCAATCCTAGCCTCTTAGCTAGCCTATATACCTTTTTAGCATTTATACGTAACCTATGATTTCGGCGAAGAATTTTAGTGATTTTTTTATAACCATAGAATGGAGTTTTTTCGCATGCTTCATGTAAAAGAATTTCAATCACAGAATCATCCACAATGCAATTATTTATTCCATATGAAAATCCAGGAAATGGTCTACCAATTTTAGAATCTGCATTATCATCTCCATCATTTTTTACAGCCTTTTTCTTTGGATAAAAAGCTGATCTTGATATTTGCAACAGCATGCATGCTCTAGATATTTTAAGGCCCTTTTAGTATTCCCTAGCTAAAGCTACTTTATCCTCTACCGTAGGTAATTCTTTCTTGACAACTAGTTCTCTCAGTTTACGATTTTCTTCTTCAAGAGCTCTTTCCTTAGCCCTTGGCTTATAATCCTTTGGCTCTGTAGCATTGATTATATCAAGCTGTCGCTTAAAAGTGGATAGTGTGGATGAGGATAATTCGTATTTTTTACAAACTTGAGCATGAGTAAATCAAGTATTCAATTCTTTAATAATCTTTATTTTATCATCTAATGTAAATTTTCTTCTTACCATATTTCTAACCTCCATTGTATGTTCTTATATTTACATGCTCGTTAGAAACTGTCGAAGACTGTTATGGGGTCAGAATGATATTGTTACGTGTATAATAAAAATTCAAAGGGTTGAGCTAAAAGTGAAATTCTATTTCACTTTTAGCTCAACCACTCTTTATTAGCAGTTACGTTTTGATTCACTCAAAGTGTAGCACACCTAATTTTTTATCCAGATGTTTTTTGAAATAGATAGAATGTCATAGACCTAAGCCAAGATAATGAATCGATTCCTTATAAGCGAGTTAACCGCCGCGAGGACACTCTCCTCAGGGAGTTTGAGTTTGCTGGTAAGTGCGAGGAGTTCCGGTAAGACCAGTGGTTTCTCCATCAACACGAGAATCTCTTGTTCAACAGGATTAAGCCATTTAAAGATGGAAAGCGCCTTTCCTAACAATTGTGCCTGGCCATTTGAGCGTAATTTGCTACCAAGTACCCGCGCTTCCATTAGCCCGATTGGCCCAGCCCGGCGCATCTGACTGTGCTCAAGCATCTCGTATAAATTGGGTTGGCGTGCCAGTCGTTCTGCGGAAAATATTGCTTCTACCTCAGTACTGGCGCTACTGTGCGGTGGTTGCGATTCTTCTATATGGATCCAGGGTGGGCCCAATGTCGGATCGCTCCATTGGAAGGAAAGGATAACTGAGACGATTTTAGTATAGCCTTGTTTCCTTAGATTATTGGACCAATCGTGCACCGAGCTGAGGAAAGCAGCGTAGTCATCATCACCATCAGCATGACCTATAGCGAAGCTTGTAGAAGAGTGCTCACGAAGACGAAGAATTAGAATATCCATTGGGGCACCATCGAGCCATGCACGCAATCGGTTGGAAAGTGGCTCATCCTTACGTTCACCGAGTTCAGTGATAATTTGGGCAATACCCCCTGGTGCTAGGTGTTGCGGTAAGCCAACGACGATACGACGTAGGACGTCTTCATCTGAGTGTCCACCATCGCGATATCTAAGTGAGTTAACTGGAGAGGGAACAAAGGGGGGGTTAGTTGTAATGAGGTCGAAGTATTCTTCGCCAATAGGTTCGAAGAGGTCCCCAACAGTAATTTCAATATTGGTTGCGCCTGATATTTGAGCATTGAAATGTGTACATCGAGTGGCGCGAGGATTGATATCTACAGCGACCACTCGTTGTGAGTGAGAACTCGCAAGGAGTGCATGAACACCTGATCCAGTACAGAGATCGAGAGTTGAACCCATGGGCTGGCGAACAGTAGTTTGCGCTAGCCAGCGACTGTCAGCACCAATATACATCACTTGGTCATATGTTACATTGACGCATCCTGGATGTGGAAGCTTGGGCCAAGCATGGTCTGAAAAAACCAATTGATCCCCAACTGGAAAGAGTGTTGCACGTGCAAAGCACTTCTTTTCATCGATAAAAAGGAGTCCTGCACGAATTAGAACATCCCGATTAATATCATCGAACAATTGTTTAAGTTCGTCTGTGGGAATAGTACCTTGTAGAAAAAAAAAGATCGATGGCCGTATCCAGTGCATCGTGCACCACCAGTCGTTCTTCACGATAAATTGGCAGAGCACGCCATGAAAGTTCAGTGAGAGTTGAAAGCCCAAGACGCTCACAAACACGTGTTTCGCAGTAGCCAATGCTTGCAAGGTGCGATACGGCATTGCGGAGGGCCGTCACATCGGAGTCATCAAGCATAAAATTAGCAGATTCAATCATAAGGTTCCTCCTAATCGCTTTTTACAGCGTTATACTGTGCTATATCTTAGTTTTTAAATTTTTAATATATTGGCCAGCATAATTATAATTATACTCCCCATTATTCTATTTTTCTACAAATCAAAATGATTTATTTATTAACAGGCTTTCAAGATCCCCAATTTTTAGATGATAAATTTTCAAACATTTACTTAAAATACACTCAATCAATTGGAGTTGCAATATAAAATCTGCTAGTTACTGCTCAAGAACTTGTTGGACTCGACAGACTTTGTTCTAGACTAATACTACTATATTGACATATAATATAACAAAACATAATAAAAGGGGATGGATTTATGGGTTCGTACACAACGTTAATTATACCAGGAATATTTATTCTAATAGTTGTTGTAATACTTATTTTAATCGCATATGGTATAGGGGCCATAAGCATAGGATCAGATGAAGTAGGTATTGTTGAGAAGTGGTGGAGTTCAGGAGGCTCGGTACCTGCTGATGGTCTTATAGCACTAAAAGGAGAGGCAGGTTACCAACCAAAAGTTCTAAGGGCCGGTGTTCATTTTAAGACACGTTTTAAGTATAAGGTTAAGAAGGTAAGGCTAGTAACCATACCACAAGGGCAAATAGCTTATGTGTTTTCAAGGTCTGGAGAAAGTTTAGGTGATGGTCAAACTCTTGGTAGGGTTATACCACAAAGTAAATCATTTCAAGATGTGGTAGCATTTTTAAATAATGGTGGACAAAAAGGACCACAAAGGCAAATTCTTCGTGAGGGTACTTACGCATTCAATTTAGCACAATTCATAATAATTACAAAAGATAGAGTACATTCAATATTTACTTCAAAGGATGAAACGGCTCAAATTGAAACAATGCGAAGTGACTTATCGAAGCAAAGTGGATTCAATCCTGTAATTATATCTAGTTCAAAGACATCTGAGCCAAATACACTGCAGGACGATGGTAGTGAAATAGAAGCCTCATATAGTAAAATAGTTAACAAGCCAGGTAGTCGAGATACTATAGGTATTGTAACTATTAATGAAGGGCCTACACCTGACAATGGAGCAATTATAGCACCTATTGTTGGTGATGGTATAAATAATGAGTTCTATCATAATAACTTTCAAGAGCCAGAGAAATTTTTAGCAGCAGATGGTAGAAAAGGTAAGCAAATGCAAGTACTTACAGATGGAGTTTATTTCATTAATAGAATGTTTGCAAATGTAGATATAGTAGCTAAAAGCATAATAAATATTGGTTATGTAGGGGTTGTGGTAAGTTATTTTGGTGATAAGGGTGAGGACGTTTCAGGTACAGGGTATTCTCATGGAGAACTTGTAGAACAAGGTAAAAAAGGTATTTGGAGAGATTCTATGATGCCAGGAAAGTATGCATTTAATACTTATGCTGGTAAAGTTGTACCAGTGCCCACAACTAATGTAATATTAAAGTGGATCAGTGGTCAAAGTGGGGTACACAAGTTAGATGACAATTTAAAAGAAATTAGTTTAATAACTAAAGATGCTTTTGAGCCTAATTTACCACTAACCGTAGTATTTAACATTGATTACAGAAAAGCATCATCAGTTATACAAAGATTTGGAGATATAAAAATGCTTATTGAGCAATCTCTTGATCCTATGGTTTCTGGTTACTTTAAAAATATTGGGCAAACGAAAACGCTTATAGAATTAGTTCAAGATAGAAGTCAAATTCAACAACAGGCAGCAGATGAAATGACAAGTAAATTTAAACTATATGATCTTGAGCTCCAAGAAGTATTAATAGGAACACCCGCCGCTTCTGCTAGTGATACAAGAATTGAAAAAATTCTTGCACAACTAAGAGATAGGCAGGTTGCGATGGAAGAAATTAAGACAAATGAAGCTAAACAAAAATCCGCTGAAAAGCAAAGAGAATTAAATGAAGCGGAGGCAAAAGCCACAGCACAGTCAGCTCTTACGCAATCAAGTATTGACATAGAGGTAGCTGATAATAAAGGTAAATCTGAATTAAGGCTGGCTGAGCAACTAGCATTAAAAACGCAGAAACTTGCTGAAGCGGACAGATATAAGAGAACTCAAGAAGCAGACGCCGAAAGGTATACTAGAGAGGCCCAGGCCGCGGCTCAGGCAAAGACAATTGAATTGACTGCAGGCGCCAATGCTAAACAAGTAGAACTACAAGCAAGTGCAGAGGCATTCAAACTTGAAACAGTAGGTAAAGCAACAGCACTAAATATTAAAGCAGTTGCAGACGCTACTGCGGAGCAAGAAACAAAAGTGGGAATTGCAAAGGGAGCTGCGGCAAAAGCTTTAGTTGAGGCATATGGTGGACCAGACTTACAAGTTAGACAAAGTGTTATGATAGCATTTGCAGAGGCATTAAAGATAAGCAAGTCTCCAATTGTTCCACAAACTATAATAATGGGATCGGATGGTAAAACACCTAATGCTATGGAAGGTATAATGAGTATGGTACTTGCAAATATGGCAAGTGAAAAAGGTGTAATATTACCAGAATCTATTGAGAATACAGACGTTAAAAAGGGAATACAGACGCAAAGTTAATAATTTAAAATGCATACAAAAAATCCAGTAAAATAAATTAATTATTCTACTGGATTTTGATTTGCAGCTTTACTCGTATAAGTTAATGTTTCGAATCATATATAAAATACAAATGAGTCTCGTAAATTAGCAGAGAAATCGTATGGTGATATATAGAAAGTTTTTGCTTTTTTCTACAAAATATGAAGGATAATTATGAATATTTGTTGAAGTATGTAAATATAACGTCTTATAGCAGTTTATAGATATAACTTTATATGATGTCTATAATGGGAAGTTAAAAAAACTTAAATATAAGAAAGCAAGCCGATGTACATATACACAATAAATAGGAGTGAAATACAATGAAAGAACCTGAAATGATATTAGGATATGCTGTATATGATAGTGAAAAATATCCTTTTGTATATGAAAAGGGTATTTTAAATTTATTACCTGGCACGGAAATGGAATTAAAAAAACAAAAAAGAAATTTATTTAAAAATTTAGCAGAACTTTCTAATTTTAAAATAAAACATGAATGGATTTCTAATGATTATATTAAAGGAACGACAAGCGATGGTAAAAGCATATTATTTATTTCAAACGGTGGTAGTGGTAATAATAATGGTTTTATACAATATGACATACGGTTTATATATAGATATGAATCTAATTCTCTAAACGGAGAATCAATAAGTGGTTTAATTATTAAAGCAGATGAAATTGATTATTTTTTTAATCCATCTAGAGTTTTTAATGGCGAAATAACTTTTAATGAAAATCATAGTTTGCAAGCAATAACAGTTAAATCAGCCATGGCCTCGAATCATACGATGCAGTGTGGAAGTTATTATAGTGGAGATATATCTATTACAGTTGAAATTTCATCATATTCTACGTACTCAGCTCGATCAGAAAATCCTTTATCTGCGCAAAGCCAAATATGTTTAAAATTTAATAAACCAGTTGATTTACATAAGGCACTAGAGATAATAAATCACCAAGAATCATTTTTAAATTATATATCTTATAGAAAGAATGTTAACATTAGGGAAGTTAATGTTTTTGAAATAAATGAAAATGAATTGCGTAGGAACGTTGGTGAAATTTATATTAATCGTAAAAAAACTATTGAAACTAACAAAAATAAGATAAAAGAAGTATTAACTTTTGAGTTGCTTGAGGGAAAAATCACACCTATATTGCAAGCAATTGCGGAAAGAAAAGTATATTTAGAGCACCTTTGTACTTGTATAGATGACAAAAGTTCATATAATATTTCAAGTATCATTCTATTATTTGCTGCTTTTGAGAGGGAATATAATAACATATTTTCTTCGAGACCTATAAGATCTAAAGAATATTTAGATTTAAAATCAGATATATTAGAATTACTTGAAGATCATAAAAAAGAATGTAAAAATGCTAAGTCTAGAAAATATATTAATGGATTCAAAAAAATAATTAATAATAGTGATAATAGCCTTGGTGAGCGTATAAAAAATGCTATTACTAATAATATTAACATAATGGAAATGTTTTTACATGAAAATTATCAAACTGTTAATAAGGAATTAATTGACGATATATCTCTAAGAATGAATAGTATGCGTAATTATATAGCTCATGGGAATTTGGATTTAAAAATAGAACCAATACACATATCGGATTTCGGAATACTTAAAATTTTAATTTATGTTATGAGGCTGAATTCAATGGACATTAGTGTAAAATCGATACAAAAAGGTATATGTAAGCTGTTTGGGTATAATATTTATATTTCAGATGAGCCAAAAGATATTCATGCAGTGAAGGCAACAAATATGTAATTTTAATTTTTAATATTTTAAAGGGTCTTAGTGTAAACATAGTGCAATTTATAATTATGGAGAAATGAATCTTATTAAAAAAACAAATTTCTCATGGAAACCTTCAAAAGGAATTGAAAGAACGGTTTTAAATATTTTAATAACCCCCTGTGTTAAGATAGTTGTTTAAGGGTATGCAGATACTACAAAGAATATTTAGATCAAAGGAATAATTAGTTTGTTTTTACAACGCCGCTTACAATTATTTATAAAACGTAATTACCGTCAATAGACGGTAATTATAAATATCAATTAAACATCATAGCGAGAGGGTTTGAGTTTACCGCAGATTGTAATTGATGTTCATCAATATGAGTATAAATCTCAGTAGTAGCAACACTTTCGTGACCTAGAATTTGTTGAAGAGATCTTATATCTACTTTACCGTATTTATACATAAGAGTTGCTGCTGTATGACGAAGTTTATGGGTAGATATTACTGAAGGGTCAAGTCCAGATGAAGTAACATATTTCTTAACAATATTTTGGACTGCTCTTGTAGTAATGCGACCACTATTTCTTGATATAAATAGAGCCTTAGTGTTTGTATTGAGATTGTTTCTAATATAGAGCCAGGTGTTGATTGATCTTTTAGCAGCAGGTGTTAGAAAAATTTTACGCTCTTTGTTACCCTTACCAATTACAGTTAAAACATCATTGCCAATCTGCTCAATATTTAAACTGGTTAATTCCGATAATCTTAAGGCACAATTAAGAAAAACTGTAATTATACAGTGATCTCTTGGATATTTTTCACATTCGATTAGCAAACGGACTGATTCTTCTAAATTTAGATATTTGGGTATGCGTTTTGGTAATTTAGGAGTTTCAAGTTCTTCCGCAATATTGTTATCAATAAGATGTGCTTTTGTTTTTAGATACTTCCAAAATTGACGGATAGCTACTATCTTTCTTGCCCTTGTACCAGCTGAAGCCTTTTGAGTTGTTTGACAATGTGAGATAAATGCATACATATCATTCAGGGCTATTGATTTAATAAACGCTACATTAACTAAACCAAAATTAGTGCTAATTATTGAAGTTTTACGACTGTCTAAGATAAATTTGAAAAACATTAGTAAGTCTGTGCGGTACTCGAAAATGGTATTTTTAGATCGGCCCTTTATTACAATAAGGTAGTCTAAATATTGTTCAACTAATGGACAAGTTTTATTTGATTGCATTTGTATCACTCCTTATATTGGAGTATTGACAGAATTAGTGGAGAATATTAACATCATGTCTATAATCGGAAGCTGAGTAAATGTATTGTGGGTGTAGGGGATTTCAGGTGCAGGTCGACCTTGTAAAAAAGCGAAGTTAAAATTATTCATATAATTCGGAGGTTAATAATGAATAATAGTAGAATCGAATTTGATTCAGAATTTTGTAATGTAAAATACATTGAGAAGGATAATATAGTATTTCTAACTTGGAAGAAATTCTGTTATTTAGATGATTATAGAAAACCAACAACGTTTGCATTAGGGTTAATGAAACAATATCCTAATAGCAATTTTGTGTTTGATGCAAGAAATGGATTTGAAGATAATAAAGCAGATGTTGAATGGAGATTTTCTTTTTTGCTTCCAGAAATGGCAAAAACGGATTGTAAATATGTTGTGTTTATAATGAATGAAGTTAAAGAAATAGAAGAAGAAATGGATATGTGGACGAAAGAATTTAAGAAGTATTTTGTTGTGAAAAAAGTAGAAAATTATTCAGAAGCAGTCGAATTTATATTAAAGTAATGAGTATAGTCGCCATTTATAGTTAATTTGTCATCTTCATAAAGTTCGTCATAAACAACTGTAAGAACTACTTATTAAATCAGATGAATTGGACAGGTTATGTCTATAATGCGCAGTTCAAAAAAATAAAATTAATTTATGAGTGTCGGGAATACCGTAGTTATAGGAAATTGGTGACTAGGATGCAAACTGCAAAAGACCAAGGAGGATAAAATATGAATGATATTGATATTTTAAAAAGTATTGCTGAAAATTTATCTGAAAGAAAATCTTCTGCTGCATTGAATAATTATCAGGTATTGTGTAACAACATAAGGTATGTAAATGAACTATTTGATTATGGTGTTAAATCAGCCAATCAGATTCAAGTGCAGATAGAGAATTTTTTAAGCAATAATGAATTGGTTGGAAATAACCTTAAAGATTCTTCAAAGCCTCTCTTCTATTTTCGTCAGATAATACCCAGAATTTTGTTAAATGATTTAAGTGTGTGCAAAAAATTCTTAACATATACAAAAGCAGATGACAGGTCTGGAATTACTGTAGAGAATGTTGGACAATTGTCTAAAAATTTCATTGATTACAATAATTTAGTTACATCTGCACGACAGTTCATTGATAGTATGGTAGCTGATGCATATCAACTGATAATTCTTGATGCAAAAGAAACCAATTATCAAGTACTCCTTTCATTAAATAGCTTTAATAAATATGTTACAAAGTCAATTAGGCAAGCATTGTTTAATACCGATATTGAAGCTTCATTAAATGAATTTGAAAGATTGAATTTTAACCAATGGTCAAACTCTCCAATAACTAAATGTTCTCATAACACATTTGCTCAAAAAGTAAATTATATATTCTCCACACTTAGCATCACTTATGACAATGCATTAAAAGAAGATATTAAGAATTTGTTCAAGTTTTCATCTGAATTTACTCATATCGGGTATGTATCTACTTTTTTTACATCAACAAATGGAAGTGAGGTTATTTTTGGAGATGAGATTAGTCCATATTTGCCAAGCACTGAGAATTTTAGTGAATTAAAGTATGAGATATTATCAACTGCTATTAACTTTTTTAGTAAAGTATACTTACCGGCAGTTGCTTATTGTGTTAGAAAAATATTTAAGCAAGATATAGCTGATATGATTGAACATTCTATAATTCAAATTTGTGAGAAAATAGAAACTGATTTTAAAACAAGAAATAACAAATATTACTTTTTTATAACACAAGGGTTAATAGGTTCTGATAAAATAATTCAGTTAACTTGTATGTGTCACACAATAAATAATTGGGAACCACCACATGATATATCGAAGATATATTGCAAAAATTGTGGGAGCAAATTTAACTTAATAGAGATTGAAGGAGATTCTGGCTACGTTATTACAAGTAATGGACCGGCTCGAATAATTGGCTCTAATGCCCCTGATTTTAATGATTTGCCAATTGAAGAAAGAATAGAAATATTAAAAAAATGCTCAGAGGTAGGAGAGCAGGCATAATGAAGGAGCGGTAATCAACTTCCTATAACAATGCACTCAAGTTCGCTTTGGCAGCAAGTGAGTATATCTTTGAAGAAGCAAAAGCACATTCCTTAGCCTAAGATAAGAGCTATCTAAGACTAAGAAACGTCTTGGGTGCGAGGATGTTAGGCGATATTTAAAGTAGAGGGGAGATTTATTAATATGCCAAATATTTATGGATAATATGATAATAGAAATTTTGTAGAAGTTAACATTTTTGATGTTGATGAAGATATTAACAGCACATTAATTCATGAAAACATACACTTACTTTTGACTCAAGTAACAAGATGGGGGAATCTAGGCTATTGTTTAAGAAAAATAAATGTTATTGATGACAGAAAACGCCATTTTGTTAAATTCATACATAGCAATACTATAAAAGTTCAAGAAGCTACAGCTGTGTATTTTGAGATATTTTATTTGCTAAATAACAAAGGTGAATTGGAGGTGAAAAAGAAAATCGATAACCTTAGACAATATAACACCGAATATTATAACTATTTGAAACCATTAATTCCGCTAATTGATGAGTTTTTGAGAAATCCTGAAAATATTGTGGAAAAAGCAAACTAAATTACAACATTGGTATATCATATTGCAGTTAACTCTTTAAATACAAATATTTGCGATATTTCAACTGACCATTTTCAAAATAGCAAAAATGTGCAAAAATTTGTTTCAAACCCGCAATTGAGTGCTGAGGTTTTACCCTTTCAACGGTTTAAGCAATTGATTAAAGAATGCTTTGAGAAAGTAAAATCTTCTAGTCAATTTGATGGGGGTGAAATTCTTAATGAAATTATTGATTTCAATGAGCAGATTAAGTTTCTTAACGACAGTGATTATAGATCAAAAGATAACGATAAAGTTAAAGACTTTATACTCAGTTTATATAAGAATTCAGACAATATAAGTGAAATTCAATTTTACTTGAATACTATCAAATTAAAAGAAGTTGATTTAGAAGATGTTGTTTACTACGCTATTCCAAATTCATTCAAAAAATATAAGTCCAATCTTATAGCATCTAGTACTGAAATGAGTAAAGCTTTAGTGGATGCACAAAAATTTGGAGTAATATTTATCTTGGGTGATATAGTTGATTCGTTTGAAATGATAAGACCATATGTTAAAATATCCAACAGGGATATGGAGAAAATATCTAAAAATTATCCAGATTGTTATTGTGTAACAATATTTGATTATTCTCAAAAAAAACAGTCATTCACTATTGCGCGTAGCGATGGACTTTTATACATATTGTCTGAAAATAGCCATCCAATAGTAGTAAGTTATAAGACTTTCGATTACAAAAAAATGGAGATTACTGGATTGCTGCCATTAAATAATGATGTGTTTATATATTGTGATAGGTCTTATCCAAATGCACTTGAAATTATAAATAGTATTTCTAATAAGGTTATATATTCATTTTTTATTACTTATGAAGAAATGCGAGTTTTATTATTAAAAATTGATATTAATTTGTATTTTTACTTACCTATATTATCAGTTGTAGAGTATAAGATACGCAAAGATATTGAAGAAGGCAAGCTTAAATTAAAGATATTAGATTCAATTCTAACTTCTAACAATGAAGAGAAAATTCATATTGATGAGCATGGAGAAAGAGTAGTAGAATTTCCAATAGTAAAAATGAATAAAATTGATAGGATAATTAATAATATATTTCAACTTTAGTAAAAACATCGCCTAATTAATATAACAACGCACTCAAGTCCGCTTTGGATGCGTATGGTCAAGCCTTGGAAGAAGCCAATAGCAACAAAAATCGCTCACTACATTTCCAGTTTTTGTTGCTAAAAATGGATGAGAAAAATGATTTGGAAAAAATCAATAATCAAGTTTTTGTATTGATTAAAAAGTACAATGAAACATATTATGGATTAGTAAAAAAAAGACTCAGTTATTATGAGTGGGAAATTAGCCTATAAGAAAAAAAGGAAAGCAATTTCATTATTGATTTCTAATTACGTTAATAGATTCCCATTATCCATATATTGAGAAGTTAAGATTGTAAAATTTGAAATGGAGGAACCATTATGATTTCAACAATAAGCGAAACTAAGGCATATGCTATGCTGAAAACAAGGGAAAGTCCCTTTTTAGGATTAGTAGATGACGTATATAAATATGCAGCTGATTTCCTGCCAAAAATCAATCGCATCTTTGCGAATTATACAGGACACGGAATGTCACATTCACTAAACGTTGTAGAATACATGTTTGAATTATCCGACTCTCCAAATGATTTAAGTGATTTGGAATTAACAGTCTTAATTTATGTTGCATTATTACATGATATAGGGATGGTCGTGGATGAAAAAGAAATTGCAGAGATTAAAAGTGATAAAGTGGATATTGGTAACAGAAAATATTCACTAGTCCTGGAAAAATATCAAGATGAGGTGTCAGCTTTACAGGAATGTATCCGTCCTATTCATGGACATCGGTCTATGATTCATATTAGACAAATGAATATAAAGTGTTTTATTATTCCGGAATACACCAAAATTTCATTTATGGAGGATGTTGCAAAAATATGCGCTGCACATAATGAAAATTTTGAGTGGATACCAAATAATTTATCTGTTGACGAAGTAAAAGGGAGCTATCATCTTAATTCTCAATATATAGCCTTTCTTCTCAGAATAGCAGATTATTTAGATATTGACGAGGAAAGAGCACCCTTGTATTTATATCAATATTTAAGCCCTAAGGACTATGGTGATTTAGAGTGGAAACAACATTTTGTTATTGAGAACAAAAATAAGATAGTCATTAACGAAAAAACTGGTTACAAAAATATTGAGTTTTGTGGAGAAAGTTCAAATCCAGACATACACAGAAAATTGTTAAAATATTTTGATTCATTGAATGGTGAGCTTAGAAAGGTGATTGAGTTTTCAGAGACTTTTAGTGATAAAAAATATTTGATAACTTTAAAAACCAACGTTTATAATAAAATTAGAACAAAAGGATTTAATTTCTCTGATTTTAAATTATCTTTAGAATATAAAGCGGTTACCAGTTTGCTAATGGGAGAAAACATATATGGGGAAAAAAGACATGGATTGAGAGAATTAATTCAAAACTCGATAGATGCTTGTAAAGTTATGCAAGAGGAGTCAATAGGAAAATCTGAATTCGAATATGTTCCTTATGAAGCATTTATAAGTATAATTTTAGATCAGGATAGAAAACAAGTAATCGTTTTTGATAATGGACGAGGGATGTCATTGGATATTTTAAAAAAATATTTTCTTAATGTTGGTGTGTCTTATTATATATCAGACGATTATTTATTTAGAGGAAATAAATATTTACCTATTGGTAATTATGGGATTGGTTTTTTGGCGTGTTTTATGCTATCAGAAAAAGTAAATGTGATTACAAAATATTATGGAGAAATCCAAGCTAACAAAATTGAATTTGAAAAAAGCAGTGAGTACATTTGCCTTACATGTGAAAACTTAGCGAGGCCACAAGGGACAGAAATACTTCTCGACTATGACCAATTTTTTACGGTATTCGGAAATGACCCTATTAATGTAGAAAATTTTTTAAAGAAAAACTTTCTGGATTGCAAAATACCAATAAGAATAATAACTGTTAAAGATGGGAAAAGCGTTACTAAAAAATTGGATTTACAAAAGCTTGAACTGTTGTACCCAGATGGAATAGTATTAGATAAATATTTCGATAGCATTCAAGTTACATTGCAATGTAATTATAAAGGCATTAGTTTTCTTGAGAAATTTTCTGATATATCTTCAAATGAAAGTTATATTTTTCAAGAAATAGATAACAAAATAATTTTAGAAGAAGAATTAGATAATCCTATACTATTGAAAAATTATATTGAGGATGGATTAATAAAATTTTTGACGGTTCCTATTATCCCACCTACGGAGGAAGATGATTTCCAAAAAGCATATGATGTGTTAGAAGAGTTCGATTCTGCTTTGGGAAAAATAGACTATGAAACTGTCAATATCCTAGCGAAGGATACATCATTATATAATTCTGATGAATTGATTGATGAGAGAAATGATTCTATAGTTGGAGATTATACTCTTCAAGACTTTCGACAGCAAATAGGACATTCCGATAATATGCCAACATATATTTCTTTGGAAGAACAAAAGGTGATTCAAGGAGATGAAAACAAAATTCTACAATATTTTATTAATATTGGATTTTATCAAAGATACCGTTTTGAACGAACGGACTGCACATACATAAAGAATGTACTCATTTCTGATGTAAAATTAGAAGTTCCTTTTTTAGTTGATGGCATTCAATTAAAAGGAGTAGTGGTAAATATAAGTAATAAAAATATTATTCCTAATATATCCAGAAACAATATTAGTGAACAGCAAAATAAAGATTTAGCTTATGCAATCGGCAAAGCACTACATATGTGGGTCTATGAAAATGGTGAATTTAAAAATGAAGAAAGGGCAGTACTTAAAAAATTTATAGATGAGTGTTACCAAGAAGACAATTATTGTATGAAGGCAAAGCGCTAAGAGTGGATATTAAGTGTAATAAAGAGGATAAAAATGATTGTTTTATATAAATACTGTTTTATAGATAACTCTGTTCAATTAAAACTAAAGAAAAAAGGTAGATAAGACAAATATTAATATAGTAGGGGATTCGCTAACAAAGTAATAAAGTCAACTTATTTGGAAGACACATTAAACTAGTATTCAAGAGTAATTAATTTGGTAGCTGAATTGATAATATGAAAGCACCAAAACTATCAATTATGCTAATACTGAGTGTGTCTATACCCATTAGGCTAATAATGGGAAGAAACAGATAGTTAAAAAAATAAATCAAGGGAGGTTTTGTTTGTATAGTTATCTAAAAGAAAACTATGGTTCTGGCACTAAATTAATTTCTTTTGCAGTATTCATTGCAGTTGTAGTGATGATTTCGATTAATGTATTTGTGCTGATATATATAAATGGAGTGCAAGCGAGAGATGTTCCTGAAATTTTTACAAAATACTTTAATCCGTTTTTAGCAATATTTAATGTTATTATTTTATTAAACGGAATAACTATTCATCTATACCTAAGAAAGAGTGACAAAAAGAAAATTTTTAAAAAGATATATTTATTTGGTACTACATCGTTATTTATTTTATTTAGTTTGGCATTTTCACCGATACTTATTGTTGGTAATGCAATGCTTCGGATAATGCTATGGTGCCCAAGTATTCCCAAAGTTTTTATCAGGGAAAGATGGTACTTATTATTAGTATTTGTCTCAATTCTTTTAACCATTGCAATTAGTAAAAATGGAATTATGGGATATCAAGAGTTAGTTATTATATTCTTAATAATTTATTTAACTCTTGGTTTATGCTTTTGTGTTGTTCCATATTTTCTATTTTATTCAGAAGAGAAGACCTACTTTACAAATTTTCTTAGTCATTCTTTGTTGCTGTTGTTTTTGACTTCACTAACATTAAATATATTAGGATATACAATTGGATTTGGTAATAAAGAAAAATTGTTTACTACGGTACTAAATTTTTCAACAATTATGGTTGCGTGGAAAAGAGTTGTTGATTTTTCAAATAAAAGAAAAACCCCAGAAATTAATGGAGAAGAAAAGAAAAGTGAAAAAAACTTTAAGCAATCAGGTGATAAAAAATTAAATTATAAGGATGCACACCCTACATTTAGTAATAACTTTTTATGGAAGAAAAATTTCAAATTGATTTTTAAATTTATATTTATATTATTTGTTTTTGTCTTGGGAGTTATCTGTGGGAAAATTAATATTGGCACATTGATTAATGCTCTTATTTTGAATTTATCTAAATTAGACTTGATTCAGATTATTGGTTTTAGTTCTTTAATTGCAACTTTAGTATTATTCATTTTATATTTTTGTGGGAAATATTTCATAATAAGGCAGATGACGAATACCATCTTTGAGAATGTTGTGCGCTTTGACAATGCTCCGAATAACTTAAGAATAAAAGAAGAATACAATATTGGAGAAAACAATAGTGAACATATATACGTATATTCTTCAGATCCTTTAAGATGGATCAAAATTTATGAATGCCACTTTAATGATAGGGAAAAAATATTTATTAAAGATAAGCTACTAGTCACACACGGTTACTTAAGGAATGGATACACAATAAAGATTAACACATATTTACCATGTGGTATTCCTAGTTATATTGTTGAGTATCAACGTTATGATTTCATAACAGGAAATTTGTTATTGGCTGAAAATGGAAAGAATGGTATTGCTGATGAGGGGCTTTCTACTAAACACACGATTAAAAGCTTACTATATTATTTTATTAAATAATTATTTATTTTGCTAATTAGATGAATAGAATAACTTCCAATTATCCATAAAATTGGACATGTTGAAACTATGCCCATTAGGCTAATAATTGGAATGTGAAAGATGTAGTTTAAGTAAAAAAATAAAAGATTATATAGGGGTTTTAGAGGGAGGTAAACAATGCAGTTTCATATAATGAATAATGGTATTGATTCGTTGTTGTTTGGGTTGATTCATTATAAAAAATTTTTAGAAAATATTGATAATATGGGATTAGGTATTGATGAACATTTTAGTGAATTAAAATTTTCTACAATGGCATTTCATAATGCAATAGAACTGTTTACGAAAAAAATATTGTATGATGTAAATGAATTGTTAATTTTTACGGTTGATGTATCTGATAATTTCATTGCAAGGCTGTTACATGAAAAGTATGTAGAAAACAGCAGGGATTCTCATATGGATTATTGGATAGCAGGCAAGGTGGAAGATACTACATACAAAACTATTGAATACAAAAAGAGTATAGAAATTTTAAAATCTATATTTAAAGAAGAATTAGCAGATAGAGATTATGAAGTATTGGTATCACTTGGGAAAATGCGTAATGCAATGACTCATCTTGGGTATTGGGATGACTTTGGATGGTATAAAATATTAATTGTAATCAATGATACCCTTGGATTAGTCAAGACTTTTTATAGCAAAACAATTAGAAAATCAGAACGACATTTTGAAGGCGAAGTATTAGAAGAAATTGATAGAATTATAAATTTAGCGAGCACGGGTCTCGAAGAAACGTGGTGGGCATCTTGGGAATATCAGCTTGATGGAGTTTTTAAATATTTTGATGAGATTTTTGCTGAGTTAGTAGATAAAGTTGAAATGGATATTGATGAGAGCATCTATTCTTTGAAAAAATTATCTTTTAAACGAGAAGGAAAAGAAACAGATCTAGTTGTTAAATTAATTCCACGCTGTGATGCAATTCTATTTATAAAGGACGATATTATAATGTGTGCAATAAATATGGCAGAGTTTAAATTTAAGGATAAGTTAGATATATCATTTGAATCTTTTAAAATTTATTTTTTTAAAAGTAAGATAGTATTTAGTCCTGAGTTATATTTAGAATGGAAAAGCATGGGTGTGTGTCAGACACAAAGGCATCTACTAAATCAGTTGGAAAAGGTGTATGAGTAATATAAAAAATATTTATAACCACAGAAAATTAGCAAAGAAATAAGCATACATAAGTAAATGCTGAAATATTAGTTGGTGCTTAAAACAGTGAAAAAATCTATATTATTATCTAAGAGGAATCTAAACATTTGATATTATAGTTTTAATAGGTTCCCATTATTCTTATAATTGGAACTTAGAAATTATAGAATGAGATACTAATAAAAGCAATAGATTGATATAAAATTTTATTAATTATTTTGTGTATAATACTTAGTTCAACGCATTCTAAAGATTTTTATTAACCATATTACCAAACAATAGTATATCGTCATTAGAGACCTATATATGATCTATGAAATTAGACATTAAAGTTTAAAAGAAATAACTATTACCACTTAACTGGTAATAGTTATTTCTTTTACTTTTATTAATTTATATTTTCTTACATAAAATTTTTGTTACTTTGTTAATATTGTCAGAACACAGTCTTTATATTGTTACTAAAGTGTGTAATTTTTATTTTTGTATTTATTTAATTATTCTGATAAAGTTCCTCTAGGTTTTAATAATCTCAGAACATAATTGAAGCCAAGAACTTGTTTTACAGTGTAGAAATCTTCTAATATATAATTAATTAATCCAAGACTTATACAAGTACTCGTAATATGAGCAGGTTCTTTTTCATCATAAAAATCCTTTAAAACAATTGAGTTTTGTTTCAAACCTTCAGTAACTGTTCTCTTGGCTAAAATATTTGCAGTTTCTTCTTTATCCACTACAGTTTTAAAAATAGCCATTAATTTTTTAGTTTGACTGTCCATTGTTACTGTTCTAATATTTAAATTTGCCATTTTCATTATTATTCTCCTTTGATAATAGATTAATGTAAAAGGGGCAAATTAGCCCCTTTAGTTTCTATAGATTTATAAAAGTTAAAAACCTTTATAGATACCCGTGCCATTCCATGCCAACCGTACCATACGTGCCTTACCTAACCAACCGCATCGTGCTTCAGCCAAGCCTCTCCACATTATAATTATATATTAAACCTACCAAGTCAGCTTGCGCCAATCTGGAGGGATTAAACCTTTTTTTATTGCCCAGGCGGTCATTCCTCTATGTCTAAAATCTATTCTCAAAACGTGGCATTTTGGACAGAGAGTACGCAAGTTATTTAAGCTATTTGAACCTTTTTTACCACTTTTAATATGATCAATGTGACATTTGTTTAAAGATATTTTTTGCGCACAGTGGGTACATTTACCATAATCTCTTTTCCATACAGTTTTACGTGTTTTATCCCAAACATATCTGGGTTGTCTTTTTACTGGCATTTCAAAGTGTCTCATCAATGAGTTGAAATTTCTCCAACATAAAACGTCCGAGTCCAATATTCCTGCCATCGCCAAGACCACAAAAACTTCCAGAATCTATAATTATAGCCTCCATAAGCTCTGGACTTATTAAAGTACAATCCCAAATCATATCAAAATTTATTTTCCAACCAGCTTTTGCAGCTACCCTATAACGCATGTTACGACCACGTGTCATTGGATTTTTCACGGAACGGATATCTAAGTAGACATCCTCACATGAGTCTCGTGTAATATTAATGGGTAAATATCTATCCATTAATATAATATTATTTATTACCTGAAGCGTGGCAGTAACCATACTTTGCATCGTGCTTCGGCCATTTTTAGTATATTTACCACCCTCTCGGATGCAGCTAAATATGCTTTCAGGAAGGAGATATAATTGTCCATCATTATTTGCCAATACACTTTTTTTCCATTCTTCTGGAGAATTTCCTTTACTACCACTTTTTTTTACTTTTATATCTAGTAGCTCAGTATTAAAGCTGTTCCATAGAATAGATCTGGTGCCTTTCAAAATTACGTTAGCCTTTAAGATATTATCTGCTATGTTAAACACCCTCTCTTTGTATCTCTATATAAGGTATTGTGTTATGAAAATTGTTGTACCTTGTCAATTAATCATCTTCCTTTCATATTTTAATTAATGAATAGGTATGGTAGAATAGAGTTGGGTTTTATTGTATTGAATTTATTTAGTATTGTTGAGAAAGCTATTTTTAATGGGAATTATCATTAGCTACAACAACAGTATATTCTAAAATAATAGAATAGTCAACATTAAAATCTAAAATAATAGAGTTGAGGGGAATATTCTATGAAATCATTAGGAGAAAGAATACTATATTTAAGAAAAAAAAATAATTTAACACAAAAGGAACTTTCGGAATCAATTAATGTTGCGAGAAGTAGCATAGGTAAAATTGAAAATGATGAGGTGAGTCCATCGGCAGAAATACTTGTAGAATTATCTAAAGTATTTAAGGTTTCAATTGATTGGCTACTTACTGAAAATGAATATAATGATATAGCTTTAAAATATACAAGTGATGAAGTAATTAAAATTATTGATAATGCTTATGAGGAAGATAAAAACATTATATTCGGGTTTTTAAGTAAATTCGAAAAGGATAATAATGAATAATTGAAATAATATAAAGTTTAAATAAAAGAGTTAATGCTGGATATTCTACAAATCTTATATGTAAAGAACTATTTAAATTGAGGACTAAAATCAGTAATGGGTTATAGTAGGTATCCACATAAAAAATGAATGAACACAAAAAATTAATTTCAATATGTTATAAAGAAGGACACGCGTGTGCCATTACTTAAGGGCTTTGAATTATAAAACTACATCAAGAGATGGATATAAAGAGTGTGTTGGTGATGCAAAAGATTGTGAGAAATAGAGCTCAATGTTTTCCAGAGAAAGAAAGTTTAAAACTATTAGAAGACAGAAGACATGTTTAGGAAACGTAAAAAAAGATGTTGTAAAATTTATAAAAAACTTACAAAGAATTGAATATATATATATATAAGAAGAAAAGAAATTATTGAGTAAAGCCCATGCAGATTTAAAACAACTGAATGGGCTTCGCTATTGCCATATGAGTGGATTAGAAAATTTGCAAGTGTAGTGTCCGATTCATCGCAGCAGTGCAGAATATGAAAAGGACAATAGCTATGGTTAAAGCTATCAAAAGTATTTTATTCTCATGAAGGTGAAAAATTGAATTTTAAATTTTTTTTTATATTTCGCTTTTTAAAAAAAGTGAAAAAGCTAAAATTAATGCATTTGTAGTAGGCGCAATTGATATAGAATTACTGGCTACGCCTATAAAAGCAAAAATAGTGTTTGTTAAAAATCAAAATAAAGCTGAAAGTGGCTATCAGTAATCTCAACAGATATTATATTAAGTGATGAAGATATTATAAGAATATATGGAGAACGATGGTACATAGAGATTTTTTTAAAATGAATAAATCATTTTTGAACCCTGCAAATTAATTTAAAGTACGTTCTTATAATTCAATGATTACACATACTACTATTGTGTTTACCAGATACATTATGTTATCTATGTAATGTCATAACAATGAAGATTTGTGTACTATAGGTGGCTTATTTTTTAACTGTTGCAATGAGCTCTAAGACGTACAATTTTTTGAGGTTATTCAGGTTATTTTAAGTTTACTTAAAAGGGCTCTACACGAAAGACCTTCTTTGATAAAAGAATAAATCAATTCATTTTGAGATACTTTATATCTACCTTACCTTTGTGAATAAAGGTAAGGTTCTTGACCAAATAACAACAGTATCTCCCATCTGTTGTTATAAAAAGTCATACCTCCTTTGGTGTATCCTAATCTAAGTAGTTCCTTTTCAAGGTTAATAATCAGTTCTTTTAAATTTCTCTTTTCCATACATAATACCACCAAACTCACAATTACTTTCTTTGCATAAGGCGGGTTATGCGAAGCTTTGGATAAATTACCTTGCAGGGTTCCAGGATATGTGTTACTGAATGAATTATTATCAACATATCCTGCTTCAACCATTTGTATATAGTTTTTTAAGTAGAATACCCATTAAACAGTCCATAATGTATTTTTGATCGAAATTATAAAAGCAACCATTGAAATCACCCTCAAATACCCACTGTCTTGGGTTCTTCGCTTGGGTCTGAATACATATGAGGAAGGTTCAAATTTTGCTTCCAGTGTGACTCAACAGCATTTCTAACTACGTTTTGATAAATCCTGGACTTTATAACTGGTATTCCTAAAAGTCGCATTTTACCGTTTTACTTAGGTATATATACTCTCTTTACAGGCTTTGGTCTAATATAGTTAATGCTATATTTCTTGAGAAGGTTACACAATCTCAATCTATCACTTGAAGTGATTGCAATTTGACCGTCAACAACAGCTGTTTTTTTACCTTTATTAATTTGTGTAACTCATTTTATTGAAAGTAGTAAATTAGCATTGGTTCTAAGTCCTTGAAGTTTTATCACTTTCCTTTTATTTCCAGTCTATTAAGACAAGCTCCTTTTATGTGTAGAAGCAGCCCACGTATTAAACTTTGATAGTTTTTATAACATGTCTCTCCTTAAAAAAGGTTGTTCTTTACGTTTTTTTTCATGTTAGTGACCGCGTTTTTACCTGCTAATTATATAGATATAAATGACAATGAAAAGAAAAATAGTAGTATTAAAAATCAGTTATCAATAGAAATACAGAAACATACAGCAACTGCTCCTAGTTTCTAAGGATATATTTAAAAAGAGTGTCATTATCTAAATTCTGATCTACAAACACCTTGATACTTCTTTTATCCTATTTAATTTAATTTAATTGTAAATTATTTGACCGTTTCCAAAGAAAATTTATCGCTAGGTATTTAGGGATGCCAGGACTAATAACTATATTTATTAGTTATTAGGACAAAAGCAAAGTGGAGAGTTTATATGCTCACAATATTTGTTACGATTTAATGAAAAATATTTTATTTCCACCATAAAGTGAGTAAATCATCTTTTTTGTCTACAATAAGTTATAAATTAGAAGATAAATGCTGAAATAAAGCAAAACATCAAAATATATGTTTTGTTTTTTTTCGTTGCAATAAGTTACCATATAATATTTTTCGAAAATATTTTTCGAAAATTTTATATTTTTCCTTCGATTTTGATATATAAAAGTGCCTTAGAAAATCTAAGATAAATTATTTTTCAAAAGGGAGGAAAATATAAATGAAAAATATCAATTGTTGTAAGAACAGAGATTCAAGAAAACTAGTTGTAGATATTGCAGAGAAAATAATAGGTATCTCCATAGAGAATAAATTAATGAAACATTTCATAGAAAATAAAAATAAATTAGAGCTATTTGACACTAAACTATTTATAATTCAAATTTTTAAAAATGATAATTTAAATTTTCATTTTGAGGTGGATTTATGTTAGAGGAAGCAATATTAAAAAATTTATTTAATCGAAAAATAATAAGTGAAAATGAATATATTAAATCTTTAGAGGAATTAGCAAAGTTATTAAAAAAAATCAATAATACAAATTTTAAGTTAATTGAACCATTATCATGTGAATTAGAATTGTAATAACATAGGTTTATTAAAGAAGATAAATTAATTAAGCTCTTAATTTTGTAATGCATCTTTTATTTTTACAGATGGCTCTTAGATTTCTGAAATATTCACAAAGAGATAAGTTGCTGATTCTATTACTGATAGATTAAAAGTTGAAGCCATTATTGATTACATTATTGTTGGTGTCTTATCTTCAAATGCATCTAGAATTACTATATGAATGAGAGGTAGGTTGAGGATAAGTGATTTATCATAAATAAGTAAATAATATATGAACGTGGGTTGGTAATCATTGGTGAATAGCTTTGAGTCCATTAACTAATATCAATACTAAGAATTTATTGAAGAAAGGGATAAAAGTGCTGTCAATATCTTTGTTTCTAAATTTCATCAATGGAGAGCGAAGATAAAACTCTAGTTGACACTATAAGGTAATAAAAGAGAATAATGAAACCTTTTAAAATTTCTTTGTATCTGTTATTATAATACACTAATGGACACACAAAGAAACAGAAACAAATTTAATGATAAATGGAGGTATATATAATGAGGGTAGTATATTACGCGAGAGTATCCACAGAAGAAGAAGGGCAATTAAATGCTATAGAAAATCAAATTCAAATGCTAGAGGATTTTATAAATGGTAATTTAGAATGGCAACTAGTCGGAAGTTATATTGATAGTGGTAAGTCTGGAACAACTACAAAAGGTCGGAAAGCGTATAATCAGTTAAACAATGATTTATCAACAGATAAATTTGATATAGTTGTTGCAAAAGATTTAAGTAGATTAAATAGAAATCCCTCAGACTATTATAAGTTTATTGATAATTTAGTTAAAAATAAAAAGAAATTATTTCTATATATTGATAACAAATTTTATGAAAGTGATGATAGCCTTATTAATGGCATAAAAGCTATATTAGCATCAGAATATTCAAGAGATTTGAGTAAGAAAGTCAATGCAGGACATAAACAAAGACAAAAGGAAGGTATAGTAATAACCAATAATTCCACATGGGGTTATAGACAGGAGAGAGGAAGTAAAAAACTTACTATAGATGTAGCAGAAGCTGAAATAGTAACAAAAATATTTAATTGGTATATTGAAGGCAAGGGATTTAGACTTATATATAAACTATTGGAAGAGGAAGGTATAAAAAATAGGAATGGTAATCCATTTGCAATAACTACCTTAAAAAGAATAATACAAAACGAGAAGTATAAAGGTACATTAATATGTAATAAAACACATAAGGACTTTGATACTAAAGAAATTTGTAATAATCCTATTAATGAATGGATAACACATGTAAATGTAATATCCCCAATAGTTAGTGAGGAAATTTGGGATCAGGCTAACGAGGTATTAAAGACTAAGAAAAGAAAAAATAATGTTAATGATAAGGAAGTTATTTCAGGATATTTCGCAGGTACACAATTATATAGTGGCAAGATACTTTGTGGACAATGCGGTGGAACGTTTTGGCATACAATATATAGAAAAAATCGTTTATGGATGTGTAGAGAATATAAATCTTTTGGACTTAAAAAAGAAGGAAAACCACATGGGTGTTGGAATGTAAAATTATATACAACCGACTTAAACAAGATGGTTAAACATGTTATATTTGATTTTATACAAAATAAAGATACTGCAATAAAAAATGTAATGAGTGTATTAAATCTTTCATTATTGGATAATAATGATTGTAAAGACCTTGATAAGGCAAAAAATGAGGTAGATAAGCTACAAAATAGAAAGAATAAAATAATAGATATGATGGCAGATGGACTTATAACCAAAGAAGAATATATTAACAGAAAGAAGTCAGTTGAAGAGAAGATAGAGAAACTTGAATCGGAAGTTATAGTTATTAACCAATTTAAAATTGATACCAAAGCTAAAACAGAAAGACTAAAAGACATTGAACATATATTAAATATACAATTAGAAAGTGAAGAAGGAGTAACAGAAGAAATGATAAAGAAGTTTTTAAATAAGATAATAGTTAAGGATAAAAATGAACTCGACATATATATAAATGGCTTTAAGTATAATGTACATGATAATCAGTGTGTGACCACTACTGGACAGAATAGATTTATTTACATCAGTAAACTTCTTGCCTTATAATAAAATAGCTACTGGGAAAAACAGTGAAAAATCCAGTGTTATTAAAAAAAGAGTAGAAAAAGCTAGATATATTCAAGGCAAGAGATTTAGTATGGAAGAGATACATTGCAATGCAGAAATGAGTCAAAAGTTAATAAAAAGATACTGCCACCTAGATAAAAAAGCTAATAGAATTATGGAATTAATGTATAATAAATTTTCTCTGAGTACTAGAGCTTATTCTAGAATACTTAAGGTAGCGAGGACAATATCAGACTTGGATGGAAGTGAAAATATTTTAGATAAACATATCATTGAGGCAATGCAATATAGAAAATTTATTGATGAAAAAATAGTTTGATGAAAAAATAGTTTGATGAAAATATCAAATAAAAAATGTTCTATAAATTTAAGTAATGGAGGGTTGGTGAAAATAATGAATGATTATGATATATGGTTTTCTCTAGTTAAATTATCACCTAAAAATAAACTCAAATTAATAAACGATTTCCAAAGTACACAGCAAATATGGTATTATGGTGTACATAATAAAAAAACAGAATATTTTAAAAATATTTTAATTGACGTCCTGACCAGCGCTTGGAATGAAAAAGAAATTGATAATGTACGAAGAAAATTGGAAGTTAATGAAATAGAATCAATTCATTATTACCAAGATGAATATCCAAAAAAATTAAAAAATTACGATGACGCACCATATACATTATTTTACAAAGGGAACATATTGCCATTAAATGAAGGATATAATATTTCAATAGTGGGATCAAGGAAATATTCTAATTACGGTAAGGATGTAACTAAAATTATATGTTCAGATTTATGTGCTAATAATATTAATATTATTAGCGGGATGGCCAAGGGCATAGACACTTTTGCACATGCGAGTTGTTTAGATAATGAAGCATATACTTGTGCAATATTAGGTTCAGGACTCGATATAGTCTACCCTAAAGAAAACTTGAAGATTTTCAATGAAATAGTTAAAAAAGGTGCAGTTATTTCAGAATTTTTACCAGGAACACCTCCATATGCGTATAATTTTCCTCTTAGGAATAGAATAATAAGTGCTCTTAGTGATATTATTATTGTAATTGAGGCTGGTGAAAAAAGTGGATCCTTAATTACAGCGAATTTAGCGCTTGAACAAGGTAAAGATGTTATGGCTGTACCAGGGTCTATATTTTCTTGTGAAAGTAAAGGAACGAACAAATTAATTAAGGATGGGGCCTTCCCCCTTACCTGTTCTAGTGATATATTTAATTTAATGGGAATTGAGATGAAAGATAAAAAAACAACAATTTTAAAGTCTGTTAGTGGCCAAGTTAATAAAAAAATATATAGCATTATAAGTGATAGTCCACTACATATTAACGATATAATTAGAATAACTAACATTGACATAAAACGATTATATGAGGTATTATTTGAAATGCAGATTAAAAATGAAATAATATGTCTAACAGGAAACTATTATGTAAAAGTAAATGACAAAATATAAGTTGATATATATTAACAATATTATAATACATTGATGGAGGGGATAAGATGGGACAAAAACTTGTTATAGTTGAGTCACCCGCGAAAGCTAAAACTATAAAAAAATATTTAGGCAGTAATTATATAGTAGAAGCATCCATGGGACATGTTAGAGATTTGCCTAAAAGCCAATTAGGGGTTGATATAGAAAATAATTACCAACCTAAATATATAACTATACGTGGTAAAGGAGAATTACTTGATAAACTGAGAAAAGCAGCTAAAAAAAGTGATAAGATTTATCTGGCAACAGATCCTGATAGAGAAGGGGAAGCTATAGCTTGGCATTTAGCAAAAGCATTGAAAATAGATGAAAAAGATAAATGTAGGATAGAATTTAATGAAATAACCAAAACTGCTGTTAAAAATGCCATAAAATCTCCAAGAGTAATAAATGGAACTCTTGTGGATGCTCAACAAGCAAGGCGTATACTTGATAGATTAGTTGGATATGAAATTAGTCCTATACTTTGGAGGAAAGTTAAATGGGGACTCAGTGCAGGAAGGGTTCAATCAGTTACACTTAAAATAATCTGTGACAGACAAAAGGAAATAGAAAAGTTTATAACTAAAGAGTATTGGACTATAGAATGTGAGTTGTGCAAAAAAGGAGATCCTTTGAAGTTAACTGTTAAATTGACTTCAAAGGGCGGCGAAAAAATTGAAATAAATTCTAAAGAAGAAAGTGAAAATCTTATTATTTTACTTAATGAAAAAGAATTTATAGTAAGTAAAACAAAAAAATCTTCTAAGAGTAAAAATCCGCTACCACCATTCATAACAAGCACACTTCAACAAGATGCTTATAGAAAACTTAATTTTGCAACTAGAAGAACTATGTCAATTGCACAAGAATTATATGAAGGCATGGATATAGAGGGACACGGAACAGTAGGTTTAATTACATATATGAGAACTGATTCTACAAGAATTGCTGAAGAAGCTCAAATAAATGCAAAGAATTTTATTTGCAGTAAATATGGTGAGCAGTACTATCCAAGTACTCCTAGAATATTTAAAAGTAAAAAAAACATACAAGATGCTCATGAAGCTATTAGACCGTCGAATATCGAAATAACACCAGAAATAGCAAAGAAAACGCTAAAAGCTCCACAATATAAATTATATACGTTAATTTGGAATAGATTTGTGGCAAGTCAAATGGAATCATGTTTACTTGACACTGTATCTATAGATATATCAAATGGAGAATATCTGCTTAAAGCATCAGGATCTAAAGTAGCTTTTGATGGGTTTAGAAAAATATATGATGGAGAGTTAGATGAGGAAGAAAATACTCTTAAGCTTCCGGAATTGAATAAAGGGGATATTTTATGTTGTGAAAAAGCTGAGGGTAAACAACATTTTACTTTGCCACCTGCGAAATTTTCTGAGGCATCACTTGTTAAAACATTAGAAGAAAATGGTATAGGAAGACCTAGTACTTATGCACCCATTATTACAACTCTTTTAAGTAGAAAGTATATAGAAAAAGATAAAAAAACACTTGATGTAACAGAACTAGGGAATATAGTAAATAACATTGTAAGTGAATACTTTAAACAGATAGTGGATATTGAATTTACGGCGCAAATGGAGAACAACTTAGATTTTATTGAAGAAGGACAAGAAAAGTGGCAAAATATAGTTAATGACTTTTTTACTCCACTTAAAGCAGATATCGAAATTGCTGAGAAGGAGATAGCAAAAATAACAATTGAGGATGAAGTTACAGACGTATTATGTGATAAATGTGGCAAGTTCATGGTAATAAAGCATGGAAGATTTGGAGATTTTATGGCTTGCCCTGGTTATCCAGAGTGCAAAAATACAAAAGCAATTACTAAAGAATTGGAACTTCCTTGTCCTAAATGTGGTGGAACAATTTTAGAAAGGAGGAGTAAAAAAGGCACTAAATTCTTCGGATGCAGTAATTATCCACAATGTGATTTTGTAAGTTGGTTTGAGCCAACTGAAATAAAATGTCCTGAATGTAATACATATATGGTGAAAAGGTATAGTAAAACTAAGAACGATTATATGGAATGTTCTAACAAAGAATGTAAACACAAGGAATATAAAGTGGAAGAAAACATTGAAGAGAATAATGAAGAAAAGTAATGTATATATAGTAATTAATGAGATACAATATATGCCATAAAAAACATGTCGAAATTTATGAAAACACTGTTGATATAGCATGAGCGTTGTGATACTATTGATTAGAGAAGGAACGATTCTAAAAATTTGGAATATTTTGAATTTTACTTATTCTAAAACAAAATTACTAATAAATTAGAAGATAATATAAATTGTATTTTATAACATAAATGAGGAGGAATATTGTGTCACTATTAGATAAAACTAGAATGTTGAATAAAATATTGCAAAAATCGGGAACAGAACCAGTAGTTTTTGATGATATTTGCAATTTATTAAGCGATGTATTGCAATGTAATGTATATATTGTTAGTCGAAAAGGAAAAATATTAGGTTATAACTTATCAAGTGGATTTGAATGTCTTATTGTAAAAGATGAAATTATAAAAAATATGAGATTTCCAGAAAATTACAACAACACTTTGTTAAATATTAACGAGACGAAGGCTAACCTTACAAATGAAAATGGATGTGTATTCCAAGACAATACGCAATGTGCAATAGAACATAAAATTTCTACCATTGTACCAATAAATGGGAGCAGAGAAAGATTAGGTACTCTTCTAATTGCAAGATTTGATAAAGACTTTACAGAAGATGATTTAGTTTTAGTTGAATATAGTGCTACTATAGTTGGCCTTGAAATTTTAAGAGCTAAGAATGATTTGATAGAAGAAGAGGCAAGAAAAAAAGCAGTAGTACAGCTTGCAATTGGAACATTATCTTACTCGGAACTCGAAGCTGTGCAACATATTTTCAATGAATTAGATGGAAACGAAGGATTATTAGTAGCTTCTAGAATAGCAGATAAAGTAGGAATAACTAGATCTGTTATTGTTAATGCGTTAAGAAAATTTGAAAGCGCAGGAGTAATTGAATCAAGATCTCTAGGAATGAAAGGTACACATATTAAAATATTAAATGAAAAATTAATGGACGAATTAAAGAAGATAAAATAATTTAAGGCAGAACAGTTTTGTTCTGCCTTAAATTATTTCAATTAATATATTAATTAATTTAGAAAATGATATTGAATACATTATTGTATTGTGATATACTACACAGGTGAGAAAATACACACATTACTTAATTATGGAAGGGTTCCAATATTTGGTCTTCAATAAGATGATGGTAATGGAGGTAAAAACCAAGGAGGTTTATATTAATGGCAGTTATTTCAATGAAGCAATTATTAGAGGCGGGTGTTCATTTTGGACATCAAACAAGAAGATGGAATCCTAAAATGGCACCATACATATTTACAGAAAGAAACGGAATATATATTATCGATCTACAGAAAACAGTTAGAAAGATTGATGAGGCATATGACTTTATTAAATCTGTATCTGAAGAGGGTAAGGATGTATTATTTGTAGGAACAAAAAAACAAGCTCAAGAAGCTATTAAATTTGAATCTGTAAGAGCAGGAATGCATTTTGTAAATAATAGATGGTTAGGCGGAATGTTGACTAACTTTAAAACAATCAAAACAAGAATATTAAGATTAGAAGCATTATTTAAAATGGAGGAAGATGGAATATTTGAAGTTCTTCCTAAAAAAGAAGTTAGTCACCTTCTAAATGAAAGAGAAAAACTAGAAAAGAATCTAGGTGGAATCAGAAGCATGGATGCAAGCAAAATTGGAGCTTTATTTGTTGTAGATCCAAGAAAAGAAAAAAATGCAATCTCTGAAGCTAAAATTCTCGGTATACCAGTAATTGCTATAGTTGATACAAACTGTGACCCAGATGAAGTTGATTATGTAATTCCAGGAAATGATGATGCTATAAGAGCAGTTAAGTTAATAACTGAAAGATTAGCTGATGCTATTATTGAAGGAAAACAGGGTGAACAATTAGCTGAATAATGTTAACTATATTTATCTAATAAAATAAAAATGATTAATGACAAGAAAGTTGAGGGGTAGGTGGAGGTTAATTCTTTCATTTACCTTTAAAATTAGATAGGAATAGGAGGAAATAATAATGATTAGTGCAAGCATGGTTAAAGAGTTAAGAGAACAAACTGGGGCTGGAATGATGGACTGTAAAAGAGCTCTTAGTGAAACAGATGGTGATATGGAAAAATCAGTTGAACTTTTAAGAGAAAAAGGTTTGGCAGCAGCAGCAAAAAAATCTGGAAGAATAGCGGCAGAAGGATTAGTTTACGCGTATATTTCAGAAGATATGAAAGTTGGATCTGTTGTAGAAGTTAATTGTGAAACAGATTTTGTTGCTGACAATGAAGAGTTTATTACTTTAACAAAGAATATAGCAATGCAAGCAGGACAAACAACTGCAACTACTATTGATGAATTAGTTTCTGAAAAATACATAGCTGATGGAGCAATTACTGTAAATGACGCTGTTACAGCTTTAATTGCAAAATTAGGCGAGAACATGTCTGCAAGAAGGTTTCAGAAGTTTTCTATTGAAAATGGTATAGTTCAAAGTTATATTCATGGTGGTGGTAGAATAGGTGTTTTAGTAGAATTATCTTGCATGAAACAAGATGAGGTGTTAGTTAAAATTGCTAAAGATGTTGCGATGCAAATTGCAGCTGCAAGTCCTTTATTCTTAGACAATACTTGTGTTGATAATGAAACTTTAGAAAAAGAAAAAGAAATATATAGAGTTCAAGCGATAAATGAAGGAAAACCTGAAAAAATCATTGAAAAAATGGTTATGGGTAGAGTTAATAAGTATTATAAAGAAGTTTGTTTGCTTGAACAAATATGGGTTAAGAATGCAGACTATACTATTACAAAATATCTTCAAGAAGAATCTAAAAAACTTGGTGCTGAAATAAAGGTAACAAGATATGTGAGATTTGAAAGAGGAGAGGGCATAGAAAAGAAGGAAGAAAATTTCGCTGAAGAAGTTAAAAGACAAGTTCAGGGTAAATAATAATTAAAGGGAACACTGGGTGTTCTCTTTTTTAAAATAAGTAATACTTTAAAATAGTAGTGCTTTAAATCAGGAGGTATAATGTTTATGGAGGTCGCTAAATATAAAAGAATTATGTTAAAGATTTCGGGAGAGGCTTTAGCCGGTCAAAAAGGTTTTGGTATAGATTTCGAAATTACAAATGTGATAGCACTTCAAATAAAAGAATTAGTTGAGTTAGGTGTTGAAATAGGAATAGTTGTTGGAGGTGGAAATATATGGCGTGGTAGAAGTGGTGAAGGTATGGACAGGACTACTGCAGATTATATGGGAATGATGGCAACTTGTATTAATGCATTAGCACTTCAAGATTCTTTAGAAAATATAGGCGTAAATACTAGAGTACAAACTGCTATTGAAATGAAGGCAGTAGCTGAACCATTTATAAGAAGAAGAGCGATGAGACATTTAGAAAAAGGTAGAGTTGTTATATTCGCAGCGGGCACAGGTAATCCATATTTCTCAACAGATACAACAGCAGCACTTAGGGCGGCAGAAATAGAAGCAGAAGTAATATTGCTTGCTAAAAAAGTTGATGGTGTTTATGATAAGGATCCACATATATATGATGATGCAAAAAAATTTGATCATCTTAGTTATCTTAATGTGCTTGAAAAAGGACTTCAAGTTATGGATTCAACTGCTACATCATTATGTATGGATAATAAAATACCAATATTAGTATTTGGACTTGATAAGCCTGAAAATATAAAAAAAGCAGTTATAGGAGAAAAAATTGGTACTTTAGTATCTGATTCTACTATATAGTTAGTATAAAATGGAGGGAATTCTATGATTAAAAAAATTATTAGTATTGCTGATGAAAAAATGAAAAAATCTATTACGGTTTTAAAACATGAGCTTTCAAGTTTGAAAGCAGGAAGAGCAAATGTTTCAATGCTCGATAGAATTCGTGTTGAGTCTTATGGAAGTCTTGTGCCGATAAGTCAAGTAGCAAACATTTCATCACCTGAACCTAGGGTGCTCCTAATCCAACCATGGGATAAATCGTCTATGAAAGATATAGAAAAAGCTATATTAAAGTCAGATTTAGGATTAAACCCATCGAATGATGGATCCGCAATTAGATTAATTATTCCAGAACTTACTGAAGAAACAAGAAAGAATATAATTAAAATAGTGAAGAAAACAGGTGAAGAAGCTAAAGTTGCTATAAGATCTATTAGACGTGATGCAAATGATAAAATTAAAGCCTTGAAAAAAAGCAGTGAAATTACTGATGATGAAGCTAAAAAATCAGAGGATATCGTTCAAAAAGAAACAGATAAGTTTATTAAAGAATTGGATAAGTTAATTGATATTAAAGAAAAAGAAATAATGTTAGTTTAATTTATAATTTTAAATAGAACCTGCATAACTGCAGGTTCTATTTAAAATTCTGCTATAATCAGTAAAAAAAGGAGAGAATTTTATTGAAAAAATTATTCGCTTTCTTAAAAAAGAACAAAGAAACAAGTAATAATTTCGATTTAGATATGTCAAGAATACCGAAGCATATTGCAATTATAATGGATGGAAATGGTAGATGGGCGAAGAAACGAAATTTACCAAGGGCGCTTGGACATAAGGCTGGAGTAGAAGCCATTAGAAGAATTGTAAAAGAATGCAATAAATTGGGGATTAAATATTTAACATTGTATGCATTTTCAACTGAAAATTGGAATAGACCATTAAAAGAGGTGGATTCACTAATGAAGTTATTAGTGGAATATCTAAAAAATGAGTTCGACGAATTAGACGCTAATGATGTTGTTATTAATTCTATTGGAAATATATCGAAATTACCAAAGATATGTAGAGAAGAATTAGAACATGCATATGAAAAAACAAAAAATAATAATGGTTTAACTTTAAATTTGGCATTAAATTATGGGGGAAGAAACGAAATAGTAGATGCTGTAAAAGAAATTTCTTTGGATTTAACAAGCAAAAAAATATCTAAAGATGAAATAACTGAAGAATTATTATCAAAGTATATGTATACGAGAGAAATGCCAGACCCGGATCTTATAATAAGGCCCAGTGGTGAATTAAGACTAAGTAATTTTTTACTATGGCAAAGTGCATACTCAGAATTGTGGTTTTCAGATATAAATTGGCCAGATTTTCATGAAGATCAGTTGAAGAACGCAATATTTGATTATCAAAAAAGAGATAGAAGATTTGGAAAGGTTAAATAGGGGAGAAAATTATGAATAATAGATATATAGGGGCACTTATTCTAGCTCCGTTAATAATATTTTTATTTTTAGGAGGGGCTTACTTAAAATATAGCGTAATGGTACTTTCGCTTTTGGGTATGTATGAGTTCTATAAAGTTTCTAGAAGAAAGCACTATAAGCCAATTAGCATTATAGGATATATTTTGTGCATAGTTTATTACTCAAATATGGGTGGTAACTTTACAACAAGTTTTAATATATATATGGTAATAGCGACAATTTTATTATTATTATGCATTCCAGTAATCTATACAAGTTATAATTTTGTAGATGTTGCTATTACTATATTCGCATTTTTGTATGTGGCAGTGTTTTTTAGTTTTATTGTGTTTATAAATAGTAAAACTTATGGCCATTATTTAGTATGGATTATATTTATCGGTTCATGGGGTTGTGATACATCAGCTTACTACTGTGGAAGGTTTTTAGGTAAAGGTGGTAAACATAAGCTATGTCCTAAAGTTAGCCCTAATAAAACAATTGAGGGCTCAATAGGTGGACTTTTAGGAAGTATTATAGGTTGCACAATATATGGCTGTGCTATTTCGAAATTTGGTGTACCCATTCAATTATATCACTATGCTATAATTGGCGTATTAGGCGGAGTTTTTGGCCAATTTGGTGATTTAATTGCTTCATCCATAAAAAGATTTGTAGGAGCAAAGGATTATAGTAGTCTAATACCTGGACACGGTGGAATTTTAGATCGATTTGACAGTATTTTATTTGTGTCAGTAATATCATTTTATTATATTACATTTATATTAAGATTATAGTGAACTGTATAACTAAGATAGAAAAACTTATAAAAAATTTCTCCCATTCTACTTATAAAAATCATATATTGAGCAGAATGCAAAAAAACAATTTTTTGTGAATTGGCATTTGTTTCAATATATGATTTTATTATTATGTAGAATATATAAGTAATAACTAAGTTATACTTAATATTAATATCTGTACTAATTAATGAATATAATATTATAAATATTAGGCATATTACAAAAGGAACTTAACAAACTTAATATTGAATGATTTTTTGTGCATTATCAGATATTGCTACTTGCTTTATTTTCAGAGATAGATATGTTATATTATATGCTGTAGAAGTATAATAAAATTAAAAACATGGCTATAATTATATGTAATTGATCTTTTGTAGTATATGTAGCTTTATAAGCATATAAAATATAAGTAATAAATTTAAAGAAATGGAGAAACTAGATGAAGAAACTTACTATTTTAGGAGCCACGGGGTCAATAGGAACTCAAACTTTAGACGTTATACGATCGGATATTGGTAATTTTGCTGTTGTGGCAATTTCTGCGAATGTTAATTGGGAAAAAACTATACCCATAATAGAGGAATTCAAACCCAAATATGTTGCAATGATGGACGAGGGAGCTTCATTAAAACTTAAAAACTATTGCAGCGAGAAAAAATGCTCAACTAAAGTATTACAGGGATTAGATGGATTAAATTTTATAAGTACGATACCTGAAGTTGATATCGTAGTAACCTCAGTAGTAGGGATGATAGGATTGATTCCTACTATAAAAGCTATACATTCTGGAAAAGACATTGCTTTAGCAAATAAAGAAACACTAGTTGCAGCAGGAGAATTAGTAATGGATGCGGCTAAAAAATATCATGTAAACATTTTGCCAGTGGATTCAGAACATGGAGCTATCTTTCAATGTTTACAAGGAAATAAATTAGATACTGTTAGTAAATTAATAGTAACTGCATCAGGTGGTCCATTTAGAGGTAAAAGTAGACAACAATTAATAGGTATAAAACCGGAAGAGGCAATTAAACATCCTAAATGGAATATGGGTAAAAAAATATCAGTTGATTCCTCAACGCTTATGAATAAAGGACTAGAAGTTATAGAGGCACACTGGCTGTTTGGAATTGATTATGAGAATATACAGGTGGTAGTTCACCCTCAAAGTATAATACATTCTATGGTTGAATATATAGATGGAAGCGTAATATCACAAATGAGTTCTACTGACATGAGACTTCCTATTCAGTATGCTATAAACTACCCTAAAAGAAACAAAAGTGTAATTAAAGACTTAGATTTTTATAATATGGGTAACTTAACTTTTGAAAAACCAGACATGAATACGTTCAAATGTCTAAATTTAGCCTTTAAAGCAGGGAAGATGGGTGGGAATATGCCTGCTATTATGAATTCGGCCAATGAAGTAGCCGTTGAACTCTTTTTAGATTATAAAATTAAGTATCTTCAAATAGAAGAGATTATTGAAAAATGCATGAATAAATTTGAACATAATATTAATCCCAATTTGGAAGAGATTTTAGAAGTTGACTTAAAGGTTAGAGAATATGTAAAAAATAGTTATGATATAAGATAGGGAGGGAAATTATTATGAGTAGTATTATAGCAAACATACCATATTTTATAATGGCTATATTAGCATTTAGCCTTTTGGTTATAATTCATGAGTTAGGTCATTTTATGCTATGCAGATTAAACGGAGTAAAAGTAAGTGAGTTTTCACTCGGCATGGGTCCTAAACTATTTGGAATTAAAGGGAAAGAAACAGAATATTTAATTAAAGCATTCCCTATTGGTGGATATGTTAAAATGGAAGGGGAAGAGGGAAACAGTGATGACCCCAGATCTTTTACCAATAAAACACCACTTCAAAAACTAAGCATAGTTTCTGCTGGTGCAATTATGAATATAATATTAGCAGTGGTTTTATTTGCTATTATAGGAGCGACCACAGGTAAAATAGTACCAGTAATAGGAGAATTAGTCACTAATGGTGCAGCTATGAAGGCTGGTATGCAAGTCGGAGACAAGATTACTAAGGTTAATAAAGTTAGTATAGACAAATGGGATCAATTTATAAATGAAATTGGTATTTCTAAAGGGGAAAATATAAGCATTGAAATAGTGAGAAATTCAAAGGTCAAAACATTTTCCTTGAAACCCATTAAAAATGTAAAAGAAAATAGATTTATGATAGGAATAGGTGGTTCGCAGAGAAAAATGAACTTTGGCGAAGTCGTAAGTTATGGATTTAATCAAACTATTAGCACATCAAAACTGATTTTTGGATTTTTTGGGAGCTTATTTCACGGGAAAGTTTCTATTAATGATGTAGGAGGGCCAATAAGTATAATAAGAATTTCAACAATGGCTGCACAAACTGGAATAATTAATTTAATGATGTTAACAGCAATGTTAAGTGTACAATTAGGAATATTGAATATAATACCTTTCCCGGCACTAGATGGAGGATGGATTTTTATGTTGTTATTTGAAATAATATCAGGTAAAAAATTAGATGATAATAAGGTTGGTGTTATAAATTATATTGGATTTATGATTTTAATGGCTTTTAGTGTGTTAGTAGTCGTTAAGGATATAGTTAGCCCAATGAAATTCTAGGAGATGAAGAACATGAAGTCTGCGCGCGCTAAGCAAACGAAGAAAATTAAAATTGGAAATGTATATATAGGTGGAGATTCTAAGGTAGCAGTTCAATCAATGACCAATACAGATACAAGAGATATAGAGGCTACGATAAAGCAAATTCTTAAGTTAGAAGAGGCAGGGTGCGATATTGTACGCTGCGCTGTGCCGGATATGGTGGCAGCTGACGCAATTAAGAATATAATGGACGGAATTCACATACCTTTAGTTGCAGATATTCATTTTGATTATAGACTAGCTTTAAAATCTATTGAGAATGGAGTAGCTAAATTAAGAATTAATCCTGGTAATATCGGAAGTGTTGATAAAATAAAATTGGTTGTAGATGCAGCTAAAAAGAAGGGTATTCCCATTAGAATTGGTGTGAATTCAGGATCACTTGAAAAAGATATTCTTCAAAAGTATGGACATGTATGCGCGCAGGCGTTAGTTGAAAGTGCATTAAGGCATGTTGAAATACTTGAAAATTTAGATTTTTATGATATAGTTATTTCTATAAAATCCTCAGATGTTGCCATGATGATTCAAAGTTATAAACTATTATCACGTAAAGTAGATTATCCACTTCACCTCGGGGTTACTGAGGCCGGAACTACCTGGCGAGGAACAATAAAATCAAGTATAGGTATTGGTGCACTTTTAGCAGAGGGAATTGGAGATACTATAAGGGTATCTCTCACTGGGGAGGTAGTAGACGAGGTTAAAGTTGGCATAGAAATTTTAAAAGCATTGGGTTATATAGATGATGGAATTAAATTTGTATCATGTCCTACATGCGGTAGAACACAAATTAATCTTATTGCAATTGCAAATGAAGTAGAGAAAAGATTAGAACATTGCAAGAAGAACATAAAGATTGCAATAATGGGGTGCGTGGTTAATGGACCTGGCGAAGCAAGAGAAGCCGATATTGGTATTGCTGGTGGTGACGGTAAAGGCCTAATATTTAAAAAAGGTAAAATAATTAAAACCGTTAAGGAAGAAGATTTAGTGGAAGAACTTATTCGAGAGGTAGATAAACTATAAAATGTCTTATCAGGAGGAATACGAATGAATGTCAGCTTAGCTGAGATGCTTAAAAATGATTTTAATTTAAATGAAGAAACGTTAAAAGATGATATTAAGGTATTACGTGTTCAATACCTTAAAAAAAGCAACAAATTAAGGGTGTTAATAAAATCTTTTGATGATATAGATGATAATAAAAAGCTACATATAAAAAATATTATTTCAAAAAGATTATGTAGTTTTGAAGATATACAGTTAGTTTGTTATAGAGATGTATCAAACGCTACAATAGAAGATGTAAAAGATAAATTTTGGTTAGATGTCGTTAATGTAATAGCAACCTCACAACCATCGAGTAAAGATAGTTTACTTAAGTCTTCTAGAGTAATTGAGAACGGAATGCTTAAAATACAGTGTGGTAATGATTTTATGTGCAAAATTTTAAGGGATAAAAACATTGAAATTCTTATAAAAGACACTATAAATGATATGTTTGGAATTAGTTATCAAGTTAAATTAGAACATAATAGTGAACTTTCTAAAGAAGATTATTTTGTTAAAAAAGAAAAAGAAAACGAGGTTATAATAAAAGAAATTATTAAAAACATTAATACAGAAAAAAAAGATAAACCTAAAAATAATAATCAAAACAATGATAAAGCAAATAAATTTAGTAGGCCAGGCTTTAGAAAGGATGAAGCTGCTGATGAAAATACTATAATGGGAAGAAACATAAAAAGTGATAGTATAGAAATTAGCGAGATAGATGAAGCTTCAGGAATTGTTAGCATCTGTGGAGATATTTTTAAAATTAAAATTATTGAAACAAAAACTGGTAGAATAATAATTACATTTTACATTACGGATTATTCAAGTTCAATTACAGTGAAATGTTTTCCAAAACCTAAAGATGTGGAAAAAATAATGGATGAAATTAAAGTTGGACTTTTTTGTAAGGTGCGAGGAGAGGCAAGTTACGATACCTATGCAAGAGAAGTTGTTGTAATGGCAAGGGATATCGTAAAGCTTAAGAAAATAGAGAGAATGGATACAGCAGTAGAGAAAAGAGTTGAACTTCATTTGCACACACAAATGAGCGCTATGGATGGTATAACTCCAGCATCTAAACTTGTTGAAAGAGCAGCTATTTGGGGACACAAGGCAATTGCGATAACTGATCACGGCGTTGTTCAAGCTTTTCCAGAAGCTATGGATGCAGCTAAAAAGCATAAAATAAAGGTTATATATGGTGTTGAGGGTTACTTAGTAGATGATGGTGTACCAATCGTTATTAATAATCATAATGAAAATTTAGATGATTGTTTTGTAGTTTTTGATTTAGAAACAACAGGTCTTTCAAGTGAAAATGATAGAATTACTGAAATTGGTGCAGTGAAAATTGAAAATGGAAAAATAGTAGATAGATTTAATGAATTTGTAAACCCGGGAATAGACATACCTTACAAGATTACAGAACTAACTGGAATTACAAATGATATGGTTGTTTGCGCAGCATCTATTGAAGAAATACTTCCTAAGTTTTTAGAATTTTCTAGTGGTAGCGTGCTAGTAGCTCATAATGCAGACTTTGATGCATCTTTTATCAAGAAGAATTCAGAGAGGCTTAATTTAAAGTTTGAAAATGCGATTTTGGATACAATACCACTAGCAAAATTTTTACTTCCAGACCTTAAAACATTTAAGCTAAATGTAGTAGCTAAGCATTTAGGAATAACTCTTGAAAATCATCATAGAGCTGTAGATGATGCTAAAGCTACTGCGGATATATTATTACATTGTTTTGGATTACTTAGAGAAAAAAACATTTTAGACTTAGATTCTTTAAATAAAGAATTTCTAGGTGACTTTAATGTATTGAAAGCAAATACCTATCATGTGATTATTTTGGTGAAGAACCTTGTAGGGCTTAAGAATTTGTATAAACTTATTTCTTTCTCTAATTTAGAATATTTTCATAGAAGACCAAGACTTCCTAAAACCTTAGTGGAAAAATATAGAGATGGTCTTATAGTTGGTTCAGCTTGTGAAGCGGGGCAAGTCTATAAGGAAGTGCTTCAAGGAAAATCTTACGACGAACTTAAGAAGATTATAGGATTCTATGATTATTTAGAAATACAACCTCTTTTAAATAACAAATTCATGATTAAAAATGGTACGGTAAAAGATGAAAATGAATTGGTGGAAATTAATAGAAAGATTTGTGCTATAGGAGAAAAAAACAATCTTCCCGTTGTTGCTACAGGGGATGTACATTTTTTAGATCCGTCTGATGAGGTTTTTAGGAAGATTTTAATGGCTGGTAAAGGTTTTTCAGATGCAGATGATCAACCGCCATTATATTTTAAAACTACTACTGAAATGCTAAAAGAATTTTCTTATTTAGGTGAAAAAAAATGTAGAGAAGTTGTAATTTATAACCCAAATAAGATTGCTGATTTGATAGAAGTTATAAAACCAATACCAGATGGAACTTATACACCCACAATACCAGGGGCAGAAGATGATATTCGAAAGATGACCTGGGATAAAGTTCATTCTATATATGGGGAAGATTTACCGGAGATAGTTCGAAAAAGATTGGATAAAGAATTAAATTCTATTATAGGTAATGGATATGCTGTACTTTATTTAATAGCTGAGAAATTAGTAGCAAAGTCTCTTGCAGATGGTTATTTAGTAGGTTCGAGAGGATCAGTTGGCTCTTCTTTTGCAGCTAATATGTCTAATATAACAGAGGTAAATGGACTTCCACCTCATTATGTATGCCCTAATTGTAAAAAGAGTGAATTCATAATAGACGGATCTGTTGGTTCAGGAGCTGATTTACCTGATAAGGAGTGTCCAAATTGTGGTACATTATATGTGAAAGATGGTCATGATATTCCATTTGAAACTTTTTTAGGTTTTGAAGGGGATAAAGAACCAGATATAGATTTAAATTTCTCAGGTGAAAACCAAGCGGACATACACAGATATACGGAGGTGTTGTTTGGTAAAGGGCATACTTTCAAGGCAGGAACAATTGGAACCATCGCTGACAAAACTGCATATGGTTATGTGAAAAAATATTTAGGTGAAAAAGACATTATGGTGCCTCAAGCTGAAATAGAGAGACTGGTCCTTGGTTGCACTGGTGTTAAAAGAACATCTGGGCAACATCCAGGTGGAATAATGGTTGTCCCAAGTGATAATGAAATATATAATTTTTGCCCAGTGCAACACCCGGCGGATGACCCAAATTCAGATATTATTACAACCCATTTTGATTATCATTCCATAAGTGGTAGACTATTAAAGCTTGATATTCTTGGACATGATGACCCTACAATGCTTAAAATGCTTCAAGATTTAACGGGCCTTGACCCTATAACTATTCCGCTCTCAGACTCCAAGGTTATAAGTCTATTTACGTCGCCTACGGCACTAGGGCTAACTATTGAAGAATTGGGCTGTGAAGTTGGAAGTTACGGTGTTCCGGAATTTGGTACTAAGTTTGTTAGACAAATGCTTTTAGACACGCAACCTAAATCTTTTTCAGACTTAGTTAGAATTTCTGGACTATCTCATGGTACGGACGTATGGATTAATAATGCACAATATTACATTAAAGAAGGATTTACTACACTTAAAGATTGTATTTCTACAAGAGATGATATTATGGTTTATCTAATGCAGAAAAATCTTGAACCTAAGACTGCTTTTACTATTATGGAGAAAGTGCGAAAGGGTAAGGGACTTACAGAGGATGATGAGGTAGTAATGAGAGAACATGATGTGCCAGATTGGTACATTGGATCATGTAAAAAAATAAAGTATATGTTTCCTAAAGGTCATGCAGTAGCATATGTAATGATGGCAGTAAGAATAGCATATTATAAGGTTTATTACCCAAAAGAATACTATGCTACTTTCTTTACTATAAGAGCAGATGACTTTGATGCCAATTTGATTGTAAAAGGCGAGGGTGCTATAAAAGTTAAAATGGATGAGTTAACATCTTTGGGTAAGGATATAGGAATGAAAGAAAAAGGTCTTCTCACAGCGCTTGAGTTATCTTTTGAAATGTTTAAAAGAGGGATAAAATTATTAAATGTAGATCTTTATAAGTCTGAAGCTGTTAAATTTACAATTGAAGATGATTCAATAAGACCTCCATTAAGTGCACTTGAAGGTGTAGGAGAGAATGCTGCTAAAAGTATAGTTTTGTTAAGAGTACAGGGGGAGTTCATCTCAAAAGAAGATTTAAGAACTCGTTGCAAAGTTTCAAAAACAGTTATTGAAGCACTAGATAACCATGGATGTTTAAAAGAGCTTCCGGAGACAAATCAGCTGTCGTTTTTTTAGGAAAATGCAATTAAACCTTGAATTAGCAGATTTTATATGATAGAATGATATATAGTAGTTACCGTTGGTAATTTTATTACACGAGAGTAGGCCCGCCTACTCTCTATTTATTGAAACGCAACTCATGGTTGCGTTTTAATTATAATATTATGATTATTTATGTTAATAACTGTATGAAATATTAACAAATGATTCTATGAAATATTAATAAAGGAGGGTGTTAAAATGAGAAATGATGCCTTGTTGCAAAAACTTAGAAAAATAGCTCAGCCAATAGTTGAAAAAAACAATTGTGAATTATATCATTTGGAGTATGTAAAAGAAGCAGGAGAAAACTTCTTAAGAATTTATATAGATAGTTCGAGTGGAATATCTTTAGAAGATTGTGAAAAAACGAGTAGAGGAATAAGCGAAATATTAGATGTGGAAGATCCAATAACTGACAGTTATTGTTTGGAAGTCTCCTCTCCAGGAATTGAAAGAGTTTTATATGAGGATAATCATTTTAAAAAATACATAGGGCAAAATGTGCTAGTTAATTTAAATAGTCTATATGAGGGAAAGAAAAAACTCGAGGGCAATTTATTAGGATTTTCTGATGTGCAAATAGAAATTCAACATGATGGGAATAATATATCTATTCCAAAAGAAAAGATTTCCATTGTGAGTTTAAAACCGGTGCTGTAAGGAGGAAGTTAAAATGAATCAGGAATTTATTGAAGCATTGAGAGAAATTGTAGACCAAAAAGGAATCAGTGAAGATTTACTTTTTGAAACTATTGAAGATGCATTAGTTGCAGCATATAAGAAGAATTTTGCTACTTTATCTAATAATAGCCAAAATGTAAAAGTGACAATGAATAGAGAAACAGGTGAAATTCATGTTTATGGTCAAAAAACAGTTGTAGAAGAAGTAGTCGAGGATGTTACTGAAATATCACTCGAAGAAGCTAAAGAATATAGCCCTAAATATCAAATAGATGATATTGTTGATATTGAAGTTACTCCGAGAAAATTTGGAAGAATAGCGGCGCAATCTGCTAAACAAGTTGTTATTCAAAGAATTAAAGAAGCAGAAAGAAATATAATATACAACGAATTTATAACTAAAGAATTTGATATCATTACAGGAAGTGTTATAAGAAAAGATAGAGGTAATGTATTTATAGATTTAGGTAAAATTGAAGCTGTACTTGGAACTAATGAGCAAATGCCTGGTGAAGAATATAATTTTAACGAAAAACTAAAACTATATATTGTTGAGGTTAAAAATACTACTAAAGGTGCTCAAATAGGAGTATCAAGAACTCATCCCGGTCTTGTAAAACGGTTGTTTGAACTTGAGGTTCCAGAAGTTTTTGGTGGTGTTGTTGAAATAAAAAGCATTTCCAGAGAAGCAGGTTCAAGAACAAAGATTGCAGTGTATTCAAATGATGAAAATGTTGATGCTATGGGGGCTTGCGTTGGACCAAAAGGTATTAGAGTTCAAAACATAGTTAATGAATTAAGAAATGAGAAGATTGATATTATTAAGTGGAGTAAGAAATCTGAGGAGTATATTTCAAACGCATTAAGTCCTGCAAAGGTTTTGAATGTAGTAGTTGAAGAAAACTCTAAATCTGCAAAGGTAATAGTTGAGGACAATCAATTATCTTTAGCCATTGGAAAAGAAGGTCAAAATGTTAGATTGGCAGCAAGGCTTACAGGTTGGAAAATTGATATTAAAAGTAGAACTCAAGCTCAATATAAAATGGAAGTAAGTGAAGATGTTGAAAATAAGGTAATTGAAACCATTACTGAGGAGTAGGTGACGCTTTATGAAAGTTAAAAAAATACCTCAGCGCATGTGTACAGGGTGTATGGAAATGAAATGTAAGAAAGAATTATTACGTATAGTTCATAGTAAAGAAGGAGAAATTTCTATAGATTTAACAGGTAAAAAGCCAGGTAGAGGTGCATATATTTGTAAAAGTATAGAATGTTTTGAAAAATCTTTCAAGACAAAAAGATTAGAGCGAAATTTAGGTGGAAAAATAAGTGAAGAAATCTATGGTAAACTAAGGGACGAGATAAATCATGAATGAAAAATTTTTTCAATTTTTGGGTTTAACTAAAAAGGCAGGAAAACTGATAGAAGGTTACAATCAATGTGAAGATGCGCTATCACATGGGAGAGGAACCCTTATAATAATGTCTAAGGAAAGTTCTACCAATACAAAAGACAAGTTTAAAAGATTAGCTATTAGAAATGTTATACCTCTTATAGAGGGAGTATCCAATGAGACTTTAGGTAAGTGCTTAGGCAGAGCGGAAATCAATGTTTTGTGCGTAAGTGATAAAAGAATGAGTAATAAGCTATTAAGCTTATGGAATGAAAACAATAAAAATGACGAAAATGACGAAAATGATGAATAAATTAAATTTCGGGGGTGAATGATTTGGCAAAAGTCAGAATATATGAATTAGCAAAAGAGTTAGAAGTGTCAAGTAAAGAATTAATTAATGTACTATTTGAAGAGTTTAGTATAAAAGCTAAAAATCATATGAGTGTGATTGAAGAAGAAGATGCTGAGTTAATAAAGGAACTTTATAGTGATGAAAACTCAGGACTTAAGGATAATAAAAATGAAACTGTAGAACACTATGAAAACTTAGCTAATGAGGATGCAAATAAAGTTGTCATTAGAAAAAGAGGTAGAAAAGGACGCGACGAATTAGGAAGTGGTAACAATAGTGTTGAGGCAATAGATGATGAAGTTGTAGTAATTGAAAGTAGTATTACAGTTAAAGACTTGGCTGATACATTAAAGAGACCTTATGTTGAAGTAATAAAACAACTTATATTTATAGGCGTTATGGCTGGAATGAACCAAGAAATTGATTTTGCTACAGCTGAAAAAGTAATAGAAAAGTATGGTGCACTTGCTGTACTAAAAGATGCAGAAGAAGGAAAAATTGCTGATGATGAAGACATTGATGATGATAACGATGAAATAGGAACAGATAAGAAACCAGCTGTTGTTACAGTTATGGGTCATGTCGACCACGGTAAGACATCGTTACTTGATTGCATTAGAAAATCTAAGGTTACAGAAACTGAAGCTGGTGGAATAACTCAACATATAGGTGCATATACTGTTAATATTAATGGTGAAAAAATAACATTTTTAGATACACCAGGTCATGAAGCATTTACAGCAATGAGAGCAAGAGGTGCTCAAATAACAGATATAGTTATACTTGTAGTAGCTGCAGATGATGGTATTATGCCTCAAACTGAAGAAGCTATAAATCATTGTAAAGCTGCTAAGGTACCAATAATAGTAGCTATAAACAAGATAGATAGGCCGGGAGCTAATATTGATAAAATCAAGCAAGAGTTAACAGAACATGGACTTGTAGCAGAAGATTGGGGTGGTGACACAATTTGTGTTCCAGTATCAGCTCATACTAAGGAAGGTATAGATACTTTGCTTGAAATGATAGTGATTACGGCAGAAATGTTAGAGCTTAAAGCAAATATTAAGAGACGCGCAAAAGGAACTGTAATAGAAGGAAAACTTGACAAAGGTCGTGGACCACTTGCTACGCTACTTGTACAAAACGGTACACTTCACACTGGCGATTCTATAATAGTTGGTTCAACTTACGGAAGAATTAGAGCGATGTTCGATGATAAGGGTAAAAAAATAAAGACAGCAGGACCATCTATTCCAGTAGAAATACTTGGATTATCTGAAGTTCCAGCAGCTGGAGATAGATTTAATGTAGTTAAAGATGAGAAAACTGCAAGAAACATGGCTGAAACTAGGAAAACAAATTTAAGAGAAGAACATTTTCAATGTAGTAATAGAGTTTCAATGGAAAATCTATATAGTCAAATACAAGAAGGATCTGTTAAAGAACTTGGCGTAATTGTTAAAGCTGATGTTCAAGGGTCTGTAGAGGCTGTAAGACAATCGCTAGAAAAATTATCAACTGATAATGTTAAGGTAAGAGTTATTCATTCAGGAGTTGGAGCTATTACAGAAACAGATGTTGTTCTAGCAGCTGCATCAAATGCAATAATTATTGGATTTAATGTAAGACCAGATAATAATGCAGCAACAATCGGAGAAAAAGAGGGCGTGGAAATTAAAACATATAGAATAATCTATGATGCTCTTGACGATATTAAAGCTGCTATGCTTGGAATGCTTGATCCTGTATATAAAGAGCTTGTTCTAGGAAGAGTTGAAATAAGACAAATATATAAAGTCTCTAATGTTGGAACAATAGCAGGGTCTTATGTATTAAACGGTAAAATTACAAGAAATAGTAGTGTTCGTGTGCTTAGAAATGGAATAGTAATTACTGAATCAACATTAGCATCTTTAAAAAGATTTAAGGATGATGCAAAAGAGGTTGCTGCCGGATTTGAATGTGGATTAAGTATAGAGAAATTTAACGATATTAAAGAAGGCGACATCATTGAAGCGTTCATAATGGAAGAAGTAAAACCAAAATTAGTATAAGGAGTAGTGAATTGTATGGTTAGTTATAGAAATGGTAGAATAAATGAAGAAATTAAAAAAGATGTAAGCAATACAATTCAAAACAAAATAAAAGACCCAAGATTAAGTGCTATGGTAAGTGTAACAAAGGTAGATACAACAAAGGACCTAAGCTACACGAAAATTTATGTTAGTATATTTGGAAACGAACTTGCTAAGAAAGAAACAATTCAAGCACTTAAAAGTTCAACTGGTCTTATTAGAAAAGAAATAGGAATTCATGTTAAGCTAAGACATGTTCCTCAGGTTATAATAGAGGTGGATGAAACTATAGAACGTGCCATACATTTGGAAACTCTTTTTCATCAAATAAAGGCAAAAGATAAGAATGCAGAAGGAAAAAATCACGAAGATATGGTTGAAAAAGATGACAATGAAGAAGATGGCAATGAAGATTAATGATCTTATTGACAAAATAAAGGTTTATAAAAAAATTGCTATAACTTTTCATACATCACCGGATGGCGATTGCATAGGTAGTGCATTAGCTTTACTTATTGGACTTAGAAAACTAAGTAAAGAGGTTTATATAATATCAAAAGAAGTTATTCCGCAAACCTTTTTATTTTTACCTTATTCAAATGAAATAAGTGGCGATTCAAGCAACTCGTTAAATGATACAGAAGGTGTAATAGTCTTGGATTGTGGTGATTTTAAAAGAATTAATGCAGATTTATGCATGCAAAAGAAGAAGTTTGAATTAATAAATATAGATCATCACTTATCTAATGATTTATATGGAGATATAAACTTTATTGATATAAATGCTTCAGCAGTTGGGGAAATTGTGTATAAGGTGCTTAAACTTCTTGATGTAGAAATAGATCAAGAAATAAGTAAATGTTTGTACACAGCAATTCTTACGGATACAGGTTGCTTTAGGCATTCTAATACCACAGCAATAACTCATAAGGTAGCAGGTGATTTAATAAATACAGGTATAGATTTTAGTGAAATCCATAGAATGATTTTTGAAAATAAGAAAGTAGATAAGATAAAATTTTGTGGAGAAATTCTTAGTAATATTACTGTAGAACTTCATGGTAAAGTGTGTATTATGTATATATCTAAAGAAATACTAGAAAAATATGATTTAGTATCCTTAGATACATCGGATATTATTGATTTTGGTACGTCAATAGATACTGTTGAGGTTGCAATTCTTATAAAAGAATCTGAAAATGGTGTTAAAGTAAGTTTAAGATCTAAAACCTTCGTAGATGTTAGTAAAATTGCAGAAGTTTTTAAGGGTGGTGGTCATATTAGAGCTTCAGGTTTTTATGTAGAAGCGAATTTTAATGATACTAAAGTTAAATTGATTGAAATTTTAGAAAATGAGTTGATGAGATGAACGGTATACTAAATGTATTTAAACCTACAGGAATGACTTCTTTTGATGTAGTTCGCATAATAAGAAAAATTAGCAATGTAAAAAAAGTAGGCCACGCTGGCACTCTAGACCCGGAGGCTAGCGGGGTTTTACCTGTTTGTATAGGAAAAGCAACAAAGGCAATTGATTATATAATGGCTGACTTTAAAATTTATGAAGCTGAATTAAAATTAGGCGTTACTACAGATACTTATGATAGAGAAGGAAAAATTATAAAAGAAAGTGAAGTAAATTGGACTAGCGGCGAAATTACGAGTGTTATCAGCTCGTTTGTAGGAGAAATAAAGCAAGTTCCTCCAATGTACTCTGCTTTAAAGGTTAATGGTAAAAAACTTTATGAATTAGCAAGAGCTGGAATAGAAATAGAGAGAGAACCAAGATCTATAGTAATTTATGACATAGATATTATTGACATTAATTCGCCTTTTGTAAAGTTTAGAGTTAAATGCTCTAAGGGTACATATATTAGAAGTTTGTGTTATGATATTGGAGAGGTATTAAAATGCGGTGGCATGATGTGGAACCTGCAAAGGACAGCTACAGGTCAATTTGATATTAAGGATGCTATAAATGTTAACGAATTAAATGAGGAAAATATAAATAAATATATTATCCCTATAGAAAGAATATTTCAAAATAATACTAAAATCACCATAGAGGATAAGTTTGTTAAGTTCTTATTAAATGGTGTTGTAGTAAAGGATAAAGCACTAATGTGTAAATTTGAAGCTGATAATATGTATAGTATATATAATAATGATAATGATTTTATTGGTATTGCAGATAAAAGTAACGATGGTGTTAGGCTAATAAAATCATTTATAGGAGCATAATGAGAATGTTAATTATAAGAGATAATTTTAAAACAAAACTAGAATATTCAACATACATTGCACTCGGAAGTTTTGATGGGCTCCATTTGGGGCATATGCATTTAATAAATAGAACTTTAGAATTAGCAAAAGAAAATAATTCTAAAAGTATGATTTGTACTTTTGAAAACCATCCATTGTCGGTTATTAACAAAGAAATTTGTCCAAAGTTAATAATGGATAATGAAACTAAGCTAATGTTACTAGAAAAGACAGGTATTGATATAGTTAATTTGGCTAAATTTGATAAGGAGTTTATGAATATATCTCCTGAGAATTTTATAAAAAACATGGTAAAGTGTTATAATGTAAAGGGAATAGTTATTGGTTTTAATTATAGATTTGGCTATAAAAATTTAGGTGATGTAGAGATGCTACAAAAATATAGTACTATACTAGGATATAAATTATATGTTTGCGAAGCCATTAGTACTAACGAAGAAGTTATAAGTAGTTCAAAAATACGTCATCTCATTGATGAGGGTAATATAATTAAAGCAAATGAGCTTTTAGGACGGCCACATACTATTACAGGAAAAGTAGTAAAAGGAAAACAGTTTGGTAGAACTATTGGATTTCCAACTGTAAATTTAAATTATAATAAGGAATTTATACTCCCTAAGGGCGGAGTATACTATACTGTAGTTGAATATGAAAACCATCTTTATAGAGCTATAACTAACATAGGGTATAATCCTACTGTAGAAGGTGGTAAGTTGTCAGTAGAAACGCATATTTTAAATTTCGATAAACAAGTTTATAGTGAAATGATTAAAATAAACTTTATACATAGAATAAGAGATGAGGTTAAATTTAACACTTTTGATGAATTAAAGCAGCAACTTGTAAAGGATAAGGAATATGCTCATATGCAAAAATTAGAAAAATAAGTGTTAAGATGTAAAAATTAATTTACAATTTAATCTTAGTTTGTTATAATTGATTTGAACCTTATGCTAAGTTCACCGAATCACCAACGGCGTACTTGGAATATGGGGATTTTATTCGGAGGTGTTGTAAAATGCAAAAAGCTAAAAAACAAGAAATAATGGTAAAACATGCGAGACATGAAGGAGATACTGGTTCCCCAGAAGTTCAAATCGCACTACTTACTGAAAGAATTACAGAGTTAAATGAGCACTTAAAAATTCATAAGAAAGATCACCATTCAAGAAGAGGTCTATTAATGATGGTTGGACAAAGAAAAGGTATGTTAGGTTACTTAAAGAACCAAGATATTGAAAGATATCGTGCAATTCTTGCAGAATTAGGACTAAGAAAATAATTCAGAGCGGCTTAGCCGCTCTGTTATTTTAGGTTAGGAAAAAATATATATAACTAAATATTAATATTAGCGCAAATTAAAGGGAGGCAAATATATGATTCATATTATGGAAACTACTGTAGCAGGCAGAAATCTTAAAGTTGAATATGGCAGGGTTGGAATGTTATCAAACTGTGCGATACTCATGAGTTATGGAGAAACAGTAGTTCTAGTTAATGCAAATGCATCAGATAAACCAAGGGACGGTATTGATTTCTTTCCACTAAGTGTTGAATATGAAGAAAAACTTTATGCAGTTGGTAAAATTCCTGGTGGATTCATAAAAAGAGAAGCAAGACCATCAGAAAAAGCAATTTTAACTGCAAGAGGTATTGATAGGCCTCTAAGACCATTATTTCCTAAAGGGTATAAAAATGATGTGCAAATTGTTTGTACTGTACTCTCAGTTGAACAAGATAATTCACCAGAAATACTTGCCATGAACGGAGCATCACTAGCATTATGCATATCAAGTATACCTTATACTGATGCTGTTGCGACAGTTTCAGTAGGTCTAATTGACGGAAAATTCATATTGAGCCCTACTCAAGCAGAGAGAGCTTCTAGCACTATGAAGCTTACAGTTTGCGCAACAAAAGACAACGTGACAATGATAGAAGCAAATGGAGACGAAATAGCTGAAGATGTAATGATAGCTGCAATCGACTTTGCTTTTGAAGCATGCAAAAAAATTGTAGCTTTCCAAGAAGAAGCAGTGGCTAAGTTTGGAAAGAAAAAAAATATTCCTGTGTTTGAGGAAATAGATGAAACTCTTCAAAGTGAAGTTAGAGAATTTTCATTTGATATGTTAAAGAAAGCAATGTACATAATGAATAAAGACGAGAGAAATATAGTGGTTGATGAAATAAAAGAAAAAATAAAAGCTGAATTTAATGACAAATATGCTGATAAAAAATCAGATATAGCTGAAGTTGTATATAAAATTCAAAAAGAAATAGTTAGAAATATGATGTTGAATGAAAACAGAAGACCAGATGGAAGAGCTTTTGATGAAGTAAGGCAAATAAGTTGTGAAGTAGGAATACTTCCAAGAACTCATGGGAGTGGCTTATTTACAAGAGGACTTACTCAAGTATTAGCAGTTACTACATTAGGCGCATTAAAAGAAGCTCAGCCATTAGATGGAATAGGTGATGAAGATTCTAAAAGATACATGCATCACTATAATTTCCCAGCTTATAGCGTAGGAGAAACCAAGCCAATGCGTGGACCTGGAAGACGGGAAATTGGTCATGGTGCACTAGCAGAAAAAGCAGTAGAACCACTTTTACCATCTATAGAAGAATTTCCGTACGCTATTCGAGTGGTATCAGAAGTATTAAGTTCTAATGGTTCAACATCTCAAGCGAGTGTTAGTGCAAGTATTTTAGCACTATTAGATGCTGGTGTTCCAATTAAGAGACCAGCAGCAGGTATTGCGATGGGACTAATTACAAATGATGACTTATCTAAAGAAAAAGTATTAACTGATATTCAGGGTATAGAAGATTTCTTTGGTGATATGGACTTTAAAGTAGCTGGTACAGAGCAGGGGATTACAGCTATTCAAGTTGATACAAAACTTCATGGATTATCTAATTACTGTATTAAGACTGCAATTATAGATGCTAAAAAAGCTAGACTTCATATATTAGGAAAAATGAACGAATGTATAGCGGCACCTAGAAGTGAAATGTCAATATATGCGCCTAGAATGTATATAATGAATGTAGCACCTGACAAGATTAGAGACGTAATAGGTAAAGGTGGATCAACTATAAAGAAAATTATAGCTGAAACCGGTGTTAAAATAGATACTAGTGATGATGGAAAAATTGTAATTATGTCAAATGATAGCGTTAGTGCAAATAAAGCAGTGAAAATTATTGAAGAGCTAACTAAATCAGTTAAAGTAGGAGAAATATATTTAGGAAAAGTAACAAAAATTGCCGCTTTTGGAGCGTTTGTTGAAATACTTCCTAATAAAGAAGGATTAGTTCATATTTCTAAACTTGATTTTACTAGAGTAAATAAAGTAGAAGACATCGTTTCAGTTGGCGATGAAATATTAGTAAAAGTAATGGAAATAGATAATCAAGGAAGAGTAAATCTTTCAAGAAGAGATGCTATGAAAGATAGTGAAAATGAAAAAAAAGAAAATGAAAGAAAATTGAATGAAAAATAATCGAATGATCAATAATAGAGGGGCTTAGATGCCTTTTTATTTTTTTAATAATATAGCCCTAATATGCACATAGTAAATATAAATTCTCATTAAGGAGAGGCGCATATGTATAATTTGTTTAAGTTAGATAATGGTTTACGAGTTGTAGTCGAAGACATTGAATATGTAAATTCTGTGAGTGTAGGTTTATGGGTAGAAAATGGATCAAGAAATGAAAATGAACACAATAATGGGATATCGCATTTCATTGAGCATATGCTTTTTAAAGGAACTCTTGGCAGAACTGCAAAACAACTTGCTGAGGTTATAGAAGATGTGGGGGGACAAATTAATGCCTTCACAAGCAGGGAAGCCACATGTTTTTATATAAAGGCATTAGATACTTATTTAGAATTATCTTTAGATATTCTATCTGACATGCTTTTTAATAGTAATTTTTCAGAGGAGGATATTAAGAAAGAACAAAATGTAATTGTTGAAGAAATAAACATGAGTGAAGATTCGCCAGAAGATGTTTTAGCAGATCTGCATACGAAAGCAATTTGGAATACCGATTCTATTTCGCGACCTATTTTAGGGACTATGAGTACTGTAAAATCTTTTAATAGAAAAATGTTATTAGATTATATAGAATCGTATTATATACCAGAGAACTCAGTTATATCTATTTCTGGTAAATTCGACATGGGAAACATAGAAAATCTTGTTCAAAAATATTTTGGAAAATGGTCTAGTAATAATAAAAAGATTACTAAATATAGCAGTCCTAAAATATTTAATCAACATTATTTTAGAAAAAAGGATATTGAACAACTTCATGTAAGTCTTGGAATTCCAGGGATAGAGCTTGGAAATGACGATACCTATACATTAATATTACTAAGTAATATATTAGGCGGAGGAGCATCCTCAAGACTATTCCAAAAAATTCGTGAGGAGTTAGGTGTGTGCTACTCAATCTATTGTTATATATCTGCATTTAAAAACACGGGTATTGTAAGCATTTATGCTGGGCTCAACCCAATGCAGGCGGAAATAGCAATTAATGCAATAAAGGAAGAAGTCAGTAAATTTGCTAAATTCGGAATCGACAATGAAAGATTATTTAAAGCTAAAGAGCAGCTAAAGGGAAGTTACATTCTAGGACTTGAAAGTACAAGTAGTAGAATGTTTAGTAATGGGAGATCAGTTATGTTTATGAATAAAATTAATACACCTGAAGATGTACTCCGAAAAATTAATGAAATAGATATGACAAGGGTCAATGCTGTAATGGAAAATACTTTTAATCATGGTATAATCAATTCTGCCTATGTAGGCAAGGAAAAAGAAATGTTAAACAAGGTTTTTGATGGTAGTATTATATCTATGCTTAAATAAATTTAATTATAAATATGTAGAAATTAGGCATAACTCCTTAATATATTTCATATTATTTTATGAGAATTATTAAGGAGATGTTTATATGGAAGAAAATATAAAACTATATAGTGATATGGAAAGGTATGAAATTATAAATATTAATGATGGTGATAAATATAGTAATTTAGGTAGTAATGATGTAGTTATTGATGAAAATGGTCTTTTGAAATTTCTAATCATAAATGAAGGCAGTTCAAAATTTGGTTTTTTTCGAAATAATGATATTATTGAAGTACCTTGGGAATATGTTAAAAAAATTGGTTCTAGGACTATAATCATCGATGTTGATAATGAAGTTTTAAAAAAATCACATATTTAACGACATTTCATAAGGAAAGTATCCCACTATATAAGTGGTAGTCCTCTTCTCTAGTAAAGACAAAACTTCAGGGGAATATAAATCTCCTTCTGAAGTCGTTAATGTTATAGCTTCGAAGAAGATAATTATAGCTTCGAAGAAGATAATTATAGCTTCGAAGAAGATAATTAATTTGGAGGTCAGAAATGAAAATATTAGTTCAAAAGTTTGGAGGTACATCTGTTTCAACGGAGGAAAAAAGAAAGCTCGTAGCGAAAAAAGTTATAAATGCAAAAGCTAAAGGGTATTCTCCCGTGGTTGTAGTATCTGCTATGGGAAGAAAAGGTGAACCATATGCTACTGACACTTTACTATCATTGATAGATGAGGGTTTAAAAGTTACAAATCCATTAGCAATAGATTTACTAATGAGTTGTGGTGAAACTATAAGTGCTGTAATAATATGTAATGAATTAAATAATAATAAAATCGATGCTGTGCCTTTAACAGGTGGACAAGCAGGTATAATTACAGATTGTAATTATACTAATGCAGCCATATTAAATGTGGATACTAAAAGAATATTGGATGTTTTAAAAAAAGGGAAAGTTCCAGTAGTTGCAGGATTTCAAGGAAAGGATGAGAATGGTTATGTTACGACTATTGGGAGGGGTGGAAGTGACGTTACTGCAGCGATATTAGGTGCAGAGCTTAAAGCCGTAGAGACGCAAATTTACACTGATGTAGATGGAATTATGACTGCGGATCCAAGAATAGTATCTGATGCAACTTTAATAGAAAAAATAAGTTATGATGAAGTTTTTCAACTTGCAGATCAAGGAGCAAAGGTTATACACCCAAGGGCAGTTGAAATATCTAAAAAATATAATATTCCATTAGTTATAAAAAATACTATGAATGAAAGTGCTGGAACAGTAATTAGTAATTTGGGAAGTGAAGATTATGAAAATATAATTACAGGTATTACACATATGAATAACAGAGTACAATTAAAAATATGTAAAAGTTCAGGAGAAGGCTATGAAGATCTATTTGACATCTTAGCCGAGAACCATATAAGCATAGATCTTATAAATGTTTTTCCTAAAGAAAAAATATTTACTATTGATGAAAAGGACTATGAAAAGTTTTCTAAAATAATAAAAATTTTTAATATGTCCTATTCATTTGTGAAGGATTGTAGTAAACTTGCAATTATAGGTTCAAAAATGAAAGGTATACCTGGAGTAATGGCGAGAATACTTAAGGCATTGACTAGAGAAAATATTGAAGTACTGCAAACAGCAGATTCTCACATGACTATCTGGTGCCTTGTAGAAAGTAAGCATGTTGAAAAAGCAATTAATGCACTACACAGAGAATTTAACTTAGGATAATAAATGTATATAGTTTCTCTTAATGCACAAAATAAAATGGATTAGGAGGAATGAAAATGCTAAAAACTGAAAAAAACGATAATGATATAAAAGAAAATTCAAATGAACAGGTTGAAAATATCAAAGAATTAGGTGCAACTAATATTCCAACTCAGGATGATAAAATTCAAGTTTTGCCAATTATTGGCCAAATAGAAGGACATATGATGTTGTCTCCTCAAACAAAGGCTACTAAATATGAACATGTTATTCCTCAATTGATTTCAATGGAGAGGGACGAGAAAGTAAAGGGTATTCTTATAGTACTAAATACAGTAGGAGGGGACGTTGAAGCAGGACTTGCAATAGCTGAAATGATTAGAAGTGTTAGTAAGCCTACTGTATCACTTGTAGTCGGAGGAGGCCATTCAATAGGTATACCGCTAGCAACAGCTGCTGAATACTCATTCATTTCCCCGTCTGCAACTATGATAATTCACCCTATAAGAATGAATGGTTTAATAATAGGGGTGCCTCAAACTTTTGAATATTTTAATAAGATGCAAGAAAGAATAACCGAGTTTATTATTAGAACTTCAAAGATTGATAAGGAAACGGTAAACAGATTAATGATTCAAACCGATGAGCTTTTAAATGATATGGGCACAATTCTTATAGGAAAACAAGCTGTTGATAACGGATTAATAGATGAGGTTGGTGGCATTAGTGAGGCATTAGCAAAATTAAATGAAATGATAGAAAAAGTGTAAAAAATAGATATAAATAGGTCAGTGAGACCTATTTATATCTATTTTTAATGATTTTTCTTTTAAAAAATAGAAGTATAAATTTTTATTAAATACTTTAAAATTCGTTTATAAATCTATTTAAAGTTAAAGGGAATTTATAAAGTTTGTAGAAATATTAAAGAGAGAACTAATAAAAATTGAGGTGATATTTTGGCTAGAAAAAAAATAAAATCTAAAGGTGCGAAGAGTATAAATGCCGATAGTGAAATTTTGGGGATTATCTTAATAACTATAGGTATATTAATTTTGTTAAGCATATTTTCAACTATATTCTCAAGTTCTCATTCCATATCGGGTATGATTGGTGATTTTATAAATCACGTACTATTTGCAATTTTAGGAGTGGGTGCATATCTTTCGCCGTTTTTAATAATATTTATTGGAGTTTGCGATATTTTTAAAAAAGGTAAAATAAATTTAAGTAAGAAATTTTACGGAATAATACTTTTTATAATAAATACATTGTTATTTATACAAATTTTATCTTTAAATAAGTATTATTCAAAAGGAAATTTTATGCTTGGAATAAAAAAAATGTACAATTCACAAAGTGTATTACACGGTGGAATTATTAGTTATTCAATTGATGTGCCAATGTATACGCTATTTGGTGCTGTGGGAAGTTGTATTATTTTTATTGCTATATATATTATATGTTTGATTTTAATATTAAATATATCCTTGCATGATATATTTTTTAATATAAGAAATGAATTTATAATTAAAAAGGCTGCAAAAGCAAATGATAGCAAAGAGTTGTACGTGGAAAATAATGATAAGCAAGATGAATTAGTAGTTGCAAGTGACGATAAAAGTAAATTTATTAAAGGTATTAGCAATAAAATTAAAATAATTGATTTTATAAAATCAAATAAAATCGATGATGAAGCGGAGGACTTAAATAAAGAAGAAACTGATAACAATATTAAAACTGAAAATGGACGAGCTTTAAAAGGGGGCCACATAGATAATTCTATAAAACAGGAATTAGAGCAAGAAATTAAGCTTAATAATGTGAACATAGAGCAAAACTATAAATATGAATATCCAACTATAGATTTATTAAATGAGAATACTACTTCTAAAATGAATAAAAATGATAAAAGAGAGTTACTTAATAATGCCAATAAGCTACAGGAAACATTAAGTAGCTTTGGAGTTGAAGCAAAAGTTATTCAAGTGACAAAAGGTCCTTCAGTTACAAGATTTGAGCTTCAACCAAATGCTGGCGTTAAGGTGAGTAAAATTGTACATTTAGCAGACGATATTGCACTTAATTTAGCATCGTCTGGAGTAAGAATTGAAGCGCCTATACCCGGTAAGGCGGCTGTTGGCATTGAAGTACCAAACAAAGAGTTAAGTGCAGTATACTTAAGGGAAGTAATAGAGTCTAATGAATTTTCAGAAACAAATAAAAATTTAGCATTTAGCTTAGGAAAAGATATAGGCGGTAATTGTGTTGTTTCAGATTTAACCAAAATGCCACATTTGCTAGTAGCCGGGGCTACAGGTTCTGGAAAGAGTGTTTGTATAAATTCATTAATAATAAGTCTACTTTATAAATATTCTCCAGAAGAAGTTAAGCTATTATTAATCGATCCTAAAGTTGTGGAATTAAATATTTACAATGGCATCCCCCATTTATTAATACCGGTTGTAACAGATCCTAAGAAATCTGCAGGGGCATTAAATTGGGCTGTAAATGAAATGTCAAGGAGATACAAGCTTTTTGCGGAAAATAATGTACGTAGTATTGGGGGATATAATGAATTAGTTAATAAAGGCATAACGGAAAATAAACTACCTTGGATTGTAATTATAATTGATGAGTTAGCAGATCTAATGACGGTTTGTGCTAATGATGTAGAAGAATATATTGGGAGGCTTGCACAAATGGCAAGAGCGGCTGGAATGCATTTAGTAATTGCAACGCAAAGACCATCAGTTGATGTAATTACTGGCGTGATAAAGGCTAATATACCTTCAAGAATATCTTTTGCAGTTTCAAGTCAAATAGATTCAAGGACGATTTTGGATTCAGGTGGTGCAGAAAAGCTATTAGGTAAAGGTGATATGCTATTTTATCCGGTTGGAGAGGCTAAACCAATTAGAATACAAGGGGCTTTCGTATCTGAGGAAGAAGTTGAGAGAGTTGTTCATTTTATAAAAGCTCAGAAAACAAAAGTAAGCTATGAAAAAGAAATAATTGATGAAATAGAAAGTAGTTCGAGTAATAAAGATGATAAAGATGATATTGATGAATTATTAAATGAGGCAATTAGAATAGTAGTTGAAAATGGTCAAGCATCCACTTCATTATTGCAACGTAAGCTAAAAATAGGTTATAATAGAGCAGCAAGAATTATAGAACAAATGGAGGAACGTAGAATTATTTCATGCAGAAATGGAAGTAAACCTAGGGAAATATTATTAAGCAATGCTGATTTAGAGGATTGATTAAATAAATTTTGAAAGAAAAATTGTAAATACTCTTGTTTAATTTGTAAATCACATTTACAATAATTTATGTATACAAATGTAGAAAGATAATAAGTTAATATCTATTATTTACTTGCAAAGCTAAACAAGGAGGATAACAGTTGATAAATGGAATTTACCCGCTGAGACAAACAAGGAGGATGACTGGTGGAAAAATTAAAAGTTGGAGTTATAAATTTAGGTTGTGATAAAAATAGAATTGACAGTGAAATTATAATAAGCAGTTTAAGTGAAAAATATAATATCACAAATGATCCTAAACTAGCAGATATAATTTTAGTGAATACTTGTGGATTCATAGAATCTTCAAAACAAGAATCAATAGACACCATTCTAGAAATGTCAAAATACAAAGAAAAATATAATTGCAGAGTACTAATTGCAACGGGTTGCCTTACTCAACGTTATGGCACTGAACTGGTTGAACTTATGCCGGAACTTGATATAATGCTCGGTGTCAACGATTATAATAAGCTATTAAAGAGTATTGAAGAAGTGCTTTTAAAAAATATTAAAGTACAACATTGTAGTTATAGTGATGAAAACATTAATGAAGGTCAAAGGGTGCTAACTACAGGAACATATTCTGCTTATGTTAGAATTTCTGAGGGTTGTGATAATGCTTGTACATATTGTGCAATACCAAATATTAGAGGGAAATATAGAAGTAGAAAAATGGAAAACATAGTGCAAGAAGCTAAGGATTTAAGTGAACATGGGTGTAAAGAAATCATTTTAGTAGCCCAAGATACTACTAGATATGGAATTGATTTATATGGTGAAAAAAATCTACATACGCTAACAAACAAAATTTCTAAAATAAATGGAATCGAATGGATTAGAGTACTTTACTGTTATGCTGAAGAAATCACAGATGAAATTATTAATGAAATTTCAACAAACGATAAAGTTTGCAAATATGTAGATATACCTATTCAACATATAAGTGATGATATTCTTAAATCCATGAAAAGAAAAGGAAGAAAAGATATCATAACAGAAAACATAAATAAGATGAGAAAGAGTATTAATGGATTAATCCTTAGAACTACACTAATTGTTGGATTTCCAGGAGAAACTGAGGAAAATTTTGAAGAATTAAAACAATTTATTAAGGAAATCAAGTTTGATAAGTTAGGAGTTTTTAAATATTCTAAGGAAGACGGAACAGCGGCCGCAGAAATGAAAAATCAAATTCCAGAAGAAGTAAAAGAGAAACGCGAAGAAGAATTAATGATTATGCAACAAAGTATATCAAAAAAACTTAATAATAAAAAATTGAACAAAATTTATAAAGTTTTTGTAGAAGGATTTAATGGTAAAACTTATTTTGGTAGAAACTATGAGATGGCACCAGAAGTTGATGGAAATATCTTTTTCGAATCTGATAAAGTATATGATAAGGGAGAATTTGTTAATGTGAAGGTTATCGAGGCTTTAGAATATGATTTAATAGGAGTTGTGTGCTATGAATCTTGCGAATAAACTTACAATGATGAGAATTTTTTTAGTACCTATATTTTTACTGTTTATTGCAGCTAAGGGTATCCCTTATGGAAGAGAACTGGCTACCGTTATTTTCATAATCGCTTCTCTTACCGATAAGTTAGATGGTTATATAGCTAGAAGCAGAAATCAAATAACTAATTTTGGTAAGTTTATGGATCCTCTAGCAGATAAGCTATTAGTGACTGCTGCACTTGTTTCTTTAGTGGAACTTCAGATTGTGTATGGCTGGGTAGCTATGATAATAATTGCAAGAGAATTTGCAGTTTCAGGGCTTAGAACTGTAGCTGCTTCAGATGGAAAAGTAATTGCGGCTAGTAAGTGGGGAAAACTTAAAACCGTTATTCAAATAGTAGCCATAATTGTAGCATTGATAAAGTCATCTTTAGTTCAGGTAAATCCAAGTTTAAATACATTAGCTACTGTTTTAATGGCAGCTGCAGTAATTATTACAATAATATCAGGTGTTGACTATTTTGTGAAAAACAAAGGTACAATTAGAGTTGATAAGTGATTAAATTCTTAAAGAGTGTTAATAATACAATTAAAAGGTTTTATATTGCTAAGAAAAAGGGAACTCATATATTGCATATTGACCATAAATTATAAATAGTGTATACTTGGTTTAGAACAAACGTTCGTCAATAAAAAGGGTTGTGAACCCAAAGGGGAAATTTATGAATAATGAAAAGTTAAAAGCTCTCGAAGTAGCTATGGGTCAAATAGAAAAACAATTTGGAAAAGGCTCTATAATGAAACTTGGGGAAAATAGCAAGTTAAATATAGAGGCTATTTCTACTGGATGTTTAGGGCTAGATATAGGACTTGGCATAGGTGGAGTCCCTAGAGGAAGAATTATTGAGGTTTTTGGACCAGAGTCTTCAGGTAAAACTACAGTTGCTCTTCATATAGTTGCAGAAGCTCAAAAAAATGGTGGTACAGCTGCATTTATAGATGCTGAGAATGCATTAGATCCTGAATATGCTAAAGCATTAGGAATAGACATAGAAAATCTAATAGTCTCACAACCGGACACTGGTGAACAGGCCTTAGAGATTACAGAAGCACTAGTTCGTTCTGGGGCTATAGATGTTATCGTTGTGGATTCAGTAGCTGCATTGGTACCTAAAGCCGAAATTGAGGGCGAAATGGGAGACTCTCATGTGGGATTGCAAGCAAGACTTATGTCTCAAGCTTTAAGAAAACTTGCTGGATCTATAAATAAATCTCAATGCGTTCTTGTATTTATAAATCAATTAAGAGAAAAAATTGGAGTTATGTTTGGTAATCCAGAGACTACACCAGGTGGTCGTGCATTAAAATTTTACGCATCTGTTAGATTGGATATTAGAAAAATTGATACAATTAAACAAGGCGATGAATTTATGGGTAATCGAACACGAATAAAAATAGTTAAAAATAAAGTAGCTCCTCCATTTAAAAAGGCTGAATTTGATATTATGTATGGTCATGGTATATCTCGTGAGGGAGATGTTCTAGATATAGGAGTTGTAGAAGAAATTGTACAAAAAAGTGGAGCATGGTTCTCTTATGGAGATGCTCGTCTTGGGCAAGGAAGAGAAAATTCAAAACAATATTTTAAAGAAAATCCTTTAGTAATGCTTGAAATAGAAAATAAAATCAGAGAAAAACATAATTTACCATTATATAAAAAATCGGAAATTAGCAAAAAAGAAGTTGCTAAAAAGGAAGTTATTAAAAAAGAAGCATAAAAGCAAGTTTATACTTGCTTTTTTCTTTAATCGATTATTAATTAGAATAGTTATTATATAATAGTAAAAGTAAAATAATTATTTGAATGTTATAATCTTGACATTAATTGAAAAGTAATATAAAATAAATACAAATACTGGTTTAGTATAATTTAGTTACTATCAATTGAATATGTATGACACCTTTGCTAGTTTTCATGTTTACTCTTAAATAGATTTGAAATAAGCAAAGGAGGTGTTGATAATCAATGGATGCTAAAAGTTTAACAATGTTCATAGTAGTTTTTGCTATTTTGGTTATTGTTTTAGTAGGTATTTTTGTTGTAATTTATTTTAGAAAAAATATATCTCAAGCAAATATTTCCAATTCGGAAAAAGAAGCTAAAAAAATTCTTTACGAAAGTGCAAAAGAAGCTGAATCAAAAAAGAAAGAAGCTATTTTGGAAGCAAAAGAAGAAGTTCACAGACTTAGAACTGATTCAGAAAAAGAATCAAGAGAAAGACGTAATGAAGTTCAAAGGTTGGAAAGAAGAAATATCCAAAGAGAAGAATCTTTAGATAAAAAAAGTGATGTGCTAGAGAGAAAAGAAGAAAATCTTAATAAAAAACAACAGGAAATTGAAGTATTAGAGGCAAGTGTACAAGATTTATACACAAAGCAAAGGGGAGAATTAGAAAGATTATCAGGATTAACATCTGATGAAGCAAAACAAGTTTTGTTAGACGAAATCAAAAAAGAAATAAAGCACGAAGCTGCAATTATGATTAAAGAAATTGAAACAAAAGCAAAAGAAGAAGCTGATAAAAAAGCAAGAGAAATTATTACTTATGCTATTCAAAGATGCGCGGCTGATCATGTTGCAGAAACAACAGTCCATGTGGTTTCTCTTCCTAATGATGAGATGAAGGGAAGAATAATAGGTAGAGAGGGTAGAAATATTCGAACTCTAGAAACGCTCACAGGCGTGGATTTAATAATAGATGATACACCTGAGGCAGTAATTCTTTCAGCTTTTGATCCTATAAGGCGAGAAGTTGCGAGAATAGCACTTGAGAAGCTAATAGTAGATGGAAGAATACATCCTGCTAGAATTGAAGAAATGGTGGAAAAAGCTAAAAAAGAGGTTGATAGTGATATAAGGGAAGAGGGAGAACAAGCAACTTTTGAAACAGGAGTACATGGACTTCATTCGGAAATTATTAGGTTACTTGGAAGACTTAAATACAGAACTAGTTATGGTCAGAATGTATTAAAACATTCTATAGAAGTTTCATATTTAGCTGGACTTATGGCCTCTGAACTTGGAATTGATCCAACACTTGCTAAAAGGTGTGGACTACTTCACGATATAGGAAAAGCTGTAGACCATGAAGTTGAAGGTCCACATGCGCTTATAGGTTCAGAAATAGCAAAAAAACACCATGAATCAGCTGTTGTAGTTAATGCCATTGCGGCACATCACGGTGATGTTGAGTTACAATCTCTTGAAGCAATATTAGTTCAAGCGGCAGATGCTATATCAGCTGCAAGACCAGGTGCAAGAAGAGAAACTTTAGAAGCATATATTAAAAGATTAGAAAAATTAGAGGAAATTGCAAATTCTTATGAAGGTGTAGAAAAATCGTATGCTATTCAAGCTGGAAGAGAAGTTAGAATCATGATCAAGCCAGAAATAATCGATGATGCAGGCGCTGTTGAAATGGCTAGAAATTTAGTTAAGAGAATCGAAAATGAACTAGAATATCCGGGTCAAATTAAAGTGAATGTAATTAGAGAAACAAGGGCAATTGATTATGCTAAATAAACCAATATAATATTAAATCCTCTTAAAATTTGGAATATTTCTAAATCTGAAGAGGATTTTTTTAGAATGAAACAAATAATTAAATTCATATAAAATATACAAAGCATACAAAGGAATAAAAGTACTGGGGGTAAAGAATGGTATTATCTAAAAAAGCTGAACAAATATCACCATCTTTAACATTAGCTATAACAGCAAAGGCGAAAAAAATGAAGTCTGAAGGTATAGATGTCATAGGATTTGGTGCTGGTGAACCAGATTTTAACACACCAAAAAACATCCAAGAAGCGGCTATAAAAGCAATTAAAGACGGAATGACAAAATACACAGCCGCATCAGGGATTGTTGAGTTAAAGCAGGCAATAATTCAAAAATTAAAAAAAGATAATAATTTAAGTTACTCAACCTCTCAGATTATAGTTTCAACTGGAGCAAAACAGTGTTTGGCTAATGTTTTTCAGGCTATTTTAAATCCAGGGGACGAAGTTATTATTGGATGCCCATATTGGGTTAGTTATCCAGAGCTAGTAAAATTAGCAGATGGAAAACCTGTCTATGTAAAGACAGAAGAAAGTAATAAATTTAAATTAACAATTAAAAACCTTAATAGAGTTTTAACTTCTAAATCTAAGGCACTAATATTGAATAGTCCGAGTAATCCAACCGGAACAGTATATTCTAAAACAGAACTTATGGAAATCGCAAATTTTGCAAAAACAAACAATTTAATTGTAATATCAGATGAAATTTATGAAAAGTTATTATATGGAAGTAATGCTCATATTAGTATAGCAAGTATTTCAGAGGATGCATACATGAGAACTATTGTAATCAATGGTGTGTCTAAGGCTTATGCAATGACAGGGTGGAGAATAGGATATGCCGCTGGAAGTGTAGAAATCGTAGCATTAATGTCTAATATTCAGAGTCATACTACTTCTAATCCCAATTCAATTGCTCAATATGCATCAGTTGAAGCTTTAAACGGAGAACAAGATGAGGTAGTGAAAATGACTGAACAATTTAAAATAAGAAGGGATTATATGGTAGAAAGAATTAACAGTATTAATAATTTATCTTGTTTAAAACCTGAAGGCGCTTTTTATGTTATGGTGAATATAAGCAATGTATTAAATAAGTCAATCCATGGAAAAGTTATAAAAGATTCAATGGTCTTTTCAGATCTTCTACTTGAAAAAGAAAATGTTGCGGTTATACCTGGTATAGCATTTGGTGTAGATAATTTTATTAGATTATCATATGCTACTTCTATGGAAAATATAAAAAATGGAATTGATAGAATAGAAAGGTTTGTTGATAATATTTAAAATTGATTTACATACTTTTTAATGATATTATAATGGCATGAGCTAATAATAAACTATATAATAATAGCTTATGCCATTATTAAAATAATGAGGTGAAGTGAATTGGTAACAAAAGAAGTTAAAGTTAGTAATCCTAAGGGATTGCATGCTAGACCAGCTACATTATTAGTAAGAAAAGCGGCTTCTTTCAAATCAGATATAGGTATAGAATTTATGGGGAAAAAAGCTAACATTAAAAGTTTAATAGGTATTTTATCTCTAGGAGTAGGTCAAAATTCGGTTGTAAACGTTATAGTTAATGGTGTTGATGAAAAATTAGCATTAGAAGGAATAATAACACTAATTAACTCTTTAGAAGAATGATTATAACCTATACATATTAAAAAGCTGCTAACTAATTGTTTGCAGCTTTTTAATATGTATAAAAATAGGGATACATAAAAGGAGAATATATATATGATAAATAGTATTATAGATTTTAACTATAAATCGGATATAGAAATAGATAATAAACACTTTATATGGTATTTTCTTGAAATTAAGTCTAGGAAAAGTATTTATACGTCTAAAAGCTATGAACGTGATATAAAAGATTTTTTTTGTGTGAGTTCTATATCTGATATTAACATGGAGGATATTAAAAAGGTGTCTTTAGTACATGCACAAAATTTTATAATGAAATTAATGGATAAAAATATGTCCTCCGCTACTATAAATAGAAAAATATCGTCACTAAGTGCTCTCTATAGGTGGTTATTAAAATACCAAGACAATTCTGCGGGCATTGAAATAATAAAATATAATCCTTTTGGAAATTTAAAAGAAGAGAAACCTGTAATAAACAATAAGGAAACTGAGTTTTTAACAAAAGAAGAGTGTAAAGTTTTACTAGAAAGCATAGATACATCAACAATACTCGGGCATAGAAATAAAACTATATTAGTACTTGCTTTAACAACTGCCTTAAGAAAATCTGAGATTATTAATATTAAAATAAAGCATATCACTACATACACGGGTTATAATGTACTAAAAGTACGGAGAAAAGGCGGAAAAGAGGATATAGTGAAACTTCAAGGAAATGTTCTTGCAATGATTAATAAATATATTAAGTTGACTAAAAGAGATAAGTTAACCAGTGGTGAGGAATACTTATTTATTGGCCACTCAACTAATGGAAAGAATAAAGAAAAATTAAATTCAAGTACTTTAAATTACATGATAAAAAAAGTATGTACCAATGCAGGTATACATAAAAATTTAAGAGTTCATTCTACAAGGCATACAGCAATAACATTAGCAATCCTAGCAGGGGCGACTGTAGAAAAAGTTAGGGACTTTGCAGCACACAAAAATTTAGCCACTACAAATAGATATATTCATTCAGTAGATAAGCTGAAAAATAATGCGGGAGATTTAATTGACGTGTTTTAAATGGAAACTGAGGGTATATAGATATATATAAGTATTGGGTTATAAATTACTCCTTTGACTAGGTTTAAGACTTCTAGAGAGGCTATCAGCGTTTTAAATAGGTAATATGAGGTTGTTTATAGATAGATAATGTAAAATTGTTATAAAATATGAATAGGAGATAATTATGAAAATAGGTTATGCATGCATTCCACTTACAATAAATGAAAGAACAAATAGAAGATTACAGGTAAAAAAGTTTTCCGAAAAAATGTTTCTAGAGGTGATAGAGCAAAATATATTAGATTTAAGAAAAATATTAGAAAATAATAAAAAATTAAACATTAGTTTATTTAGAATAAGCTCGGATATAGTTCCATTAGGAAGTCATAGCATTAATAAAATTCAATGGGAGAAATATTTTGAGAATGAGTTAAAGGAGATAGGAGAATTTATAATAAAGAATGGCATGAGGGTATCTATGCATCCAGGTCAGTATACAGTGCTCAATGCGCAGAAAGAAGAGATTGTAATAAATGCAATTAAAGATTTAGAATACCATACTAAATTACTTGATTCTCTAGGTGTGGACTCAAGTAATAAGATTATACTTCATATTGGTGGAGGATATGGAGATAAGAGTGCTTCTATGAATAGGTTTATAGAAAATTATAAAAGACTGTCACAATCGGTGAAAGATAGACTTGTAATTGAAAATGACGATAAAATATTTAATATTGAGGATGTAATTTTTGTGAGTAGGGAAATTAATATACCAGTAATATTTGATAATCTTCACCACGTGTGTAATCATAAAGGGGATGCACCTATAAAAGAGATAATGGCGAAGGTTGCTAAAACATGGAAGGAAAAAGATGGTCATATAAAAATTCATTATAGTCAACAAAATCTCCATAAACAAATAGGGGCACATTCGAATACTATAATAGTTAAAAATTTTTTAACATACTACGCTGAGGTGAAAGAGTTTAACCCTGATATTATGCTCGAAGTAAAAGATAAAGATATTTCGGCTATAAAATGCAATATAATAGTTAATAATATTGGTAAGGTATCAGATTCTACAATCATAGAAAACCAATGGGCGAAATATAAGTATGCGCTGATGGAAAGAAATTATAAATATTATAAAAATTGTAGCAAATTGGTTAAAGATAAATGCAGTTATGAAGAATTCTATGATTATATTGATGAAATAATAACCCTTGATATAGATAATGGAAGTTTTATAAATACTTCAGAACATGTTTGGGGGTATGTTAAAAATGATGCTACTGATAAAGAAAGAAACCATTTCAATAAAATTATTATAGACATAGAACATAAAGATAAGGTTAAACTTTATTTAAAAAAATTGTGTAATAAGTATAATGTAAAATATATTCTTAATTCATACTATTTTTATTATTAAAGCTGTGAAATGTAGTATTAAATATTTTTAGAAATAAAGGGCAACCTCAAAATGATTAATAATTATTTTGAGGTTGCCCTTTATTTCATCTAATTTTGATTGATCAGCATATATATTATGAAAAGTTATAAACTATCATTGATAAATCATGTGTTTATATTACCATAACTAAAATTATGTAAACTTATATTAAAATGTCTACTCTATAATTGTAAATTAAACCTTTGTAATAAAAGGATTTTATATATAAAAATCGAATAAAGCAATAAGTAAAACAAATATGAAATTTTAAAAGGGAGACGAGCATGAAAAAATCAGATTGGCGTGTAAAATTTTCGATATTACTAATACTTTCATCTGTATTATTATATTCTATTCACTATTTTATTTTTAGGGATGCTTATTATTTATTCATATTGATGGTAAGTGAATTAGCATTTATACCTATTGAGGTTTTATTGGTTACCTTAGTAATTGATAGAGTTGTTAAAGAAAGAGAGAGAGAAGGTTTAATAGAAAAATTTAATTTAATAATAGGTATATTCTTTAGTGAAGTAGGAACCACTATTTTAAAGTATTGTACATCGATTGACCCTGGCGTAGATGAAATAGCGAGCTTCCTATTAGTAGATTCACGTTGGGAAGAAAGAGATTTTAAAGCAGCACTAGAAAAATGTGAAAACTATATTTATGATATCGAATTTCATAAAGTGGATTTAGAGAACATGAAAGAATTTCTTTTAAGTAAAAGGGACTTTTTACTTAAATTATTAGAAAATCCAAATTTATTAGAATATGAAACTTTCACCCATTTACTAACTGCAGTTTTTCATTTAGAAGATGAACTATCTTCAAGAAATCTACAAGAACTACGGGATGACGAAAAAGAACATTTAGAAGTCGATATAAAGAGAGTATATGAAGCTAGTGTAAGCCAATGGGTCTTGTATATGAAACATCTAAAAAATACTTTTCCATACTTATTTGTTACAGCAGTTTCAAACAATCCATTTAATAAGAAAACTTAAGCAAATATTAGGAAACATAAATTAATAATGGAACACTTGTTTGTATATAATCTCTTTTTATTGTCAATAATTAATAAAAGTTATTTAATTACATTTTAAAAGTAAATTCTTTTAAGTGTTTAAGTAATTAATGTTATTATATTTTAAATAAAAAGGAGAGATATTATATGAATACTGTATCGATGATCGGAAGAATAACAAAAGATTTAGAACTTAAAAGTTTTAATGAGGGTAAGGGGTTGTATACTAAATTTACATTAGCTATTAATAGAGTATCACATAAAGATTCACAACCAGAGGCAGATTTTATAAATGTTGTCGCATGGAGTGGACTTGCAGAGATATTGTGTAAACATTTAAAAAAAGGAAGTCAATTAGCTATAACGGGTAGACTCTCAAGTAGCAGTTACACAGATAAAGATGGAAATAAAAGATATAGTACAGAGGTTGTAGCGGAAGATTTTAAATTTTTGGATAATAAACAGCAAATCGTATAGTATTTAGTTTCTTTAATGACATTTTAGAAGGAAAGTTTCCCACTTCCATAAGTGGGACTTACATACCCTAACAAATAGAAAACTTAAGTGGGTGGATAACAATTGAGAACTGTTATCTACTCCAGAGGTCTACAAAGGGGTCAATCTCCTTCTGAAGTCGTCAATGCATCTTCTTCAAAGCTGTTGCAGCGACCCAGGAGATGATTTAATTTATAAATGCAAAAAATGAGGTGTTAAAATGAAAACTATTATTGTGGCAGGAGGATGTTTTTGGGGTGTTGAAGCTTATATGTCAAAAACAAGTGGTATTATTGAAACAAAGGTGGGATATGTTAATGGCATAAAGAAGGACCCAACATATGATGAGGTTTGTCTAGGAAAGACTGGTCACGCAGAGGCTTGTTTAATAACTTATGATGAAAACATAATATCTCTTGAAAAAATATTAAATAAATTTTGGGGAATTATCGATCCAACAGTTTTAAACATGCAAGGTCCTGATATAGGGCATCAATACAGAAGTGGTATTTATTATAAAGATAAGAAAGATTTAGACATTATATTAAAAACAAAAGATAAAGCCCAAAGTAAATATGCTAAACCAATAGTTACACAAGTGCAACCTCTTTCTTGTTTTTATGATGCTGAGGATTATCACCAAAAATATTTACAAAAGAATCCAGGCGGTTATTGTAACATTAATTTAAATGATGATTAAGTTATAATCATAAAAACAAGGAAGTGATAAATAAACACTTCCTTGTTTTTAACTGTTTTGGTGCATGATATCTATGCTGATATAAAATGAATTATATTTTTAAAGAGTCACTATATATTTTTAGTACATCTTCTCTTGTTACAAGTGATGGGTGATTCTTTAATTTATTCTTATTTAAGACCATTTGGTCCGAATAAGAACATATGTCATTATAACTAACACAGTCTACGTGTCCAAGCATATAATTTAAAAATTCACCAAGCTCATTTAAGTTTTCAAGGGTCAATAAATATAAAATTTTCTTTACTTTATTTTCATCTTCACAAAACTCTAAATATGATTTTAAAAATACTCCATTTGCTTTTCCATGTGGTATTTTGTGAAAATATGTAAGGGCATAACCCATTCCATGTGGAAGAGATGTACCAGATTGTGCTATTACCATACCAGCAATTGTAGAAGCCGACATTAATTTCTCTCTCACCATAAAATTAAAATCTTTTTCTCTTATCATATTTAAACATTCTCCAAACAATCTCAAACCCTTTTCAGCTAATGCATCACTAACTATATTTGCTTTCGAAGATAAATAGCCTTCTATCAAGTGGGATAATGCATCTATTGTAGTATTAATAGTTATTTTCTCTGGTAAAAACATTAGATATTTTACATCAAGTAGAGCAATTTCTGGAAATATCCTTTGGCATATACCATGCTTTGTCTGAAGCTCATTATCTGTAACTATAGAATAAGGAGTTGTTTCAGTTCCTGTTCCTGCGGTGGTTGGTACAGCAATAACAGGTATAGATTTAAAATGGGGGCTATCAAACAAATTATATCTTGTAGCATCTGGGTTATTTATTAGAACTCCGGCTGCTTTTGCCGCATCAATAGGAGATCCACCACCAATACCAATTATAAAATTAGATTTTTGAGATTTTCCGAGTTTTGCAATATTTTCAACAGTTTCTAAAGAAGGATTTTCTTCTACATCATTAAATATATCATATACAATTCCTTCTTTATCCAGTGAATTAGTAACATCTTTTAATGACCCATTTTTAATTGAAGAGGTTTTACCAGTTACAATTAAAGCTTTATCTCCATAGGTATGAAATAAAGTACTGTTTTTTAGTACTACCCCTTCATCAAGTAATATTTGAGTTGGCATGTGGTAATTAATAAAATCCATAATATGTCCTCCTTTTATAATGTTACAATATATATATATTATAACATTTACAAGATTAAAATATATAATAAGTCAAATATATTCGATATGAATTTTCTGTTTTAATTATTCAACAATTGATTTTTTAGCAGTATACTTATATAATTCATCTTGTAGACTTATTTATAAATATTTAATTTAATTTTAAAACTTGATTTTTAACAACAGCTTGTAAAAATTTCTTAGAATTACTTGGCGTAAATAAACATAAATGCATTCTTATGTATTTAATAATGGTAATTTCGTTTATGATAATTTTAAAATATAAGTTCTATATTTGTATAGTAACTAAAATAATATTAGGAAGTGGTATAGTGGAAGAACGTTTGCAAAAATTCATGGCAAGATGTGGTGTAGCTTCACGTAGAAAATGTGAAGCAATAATTACAGATGGGAGAGTAAAAGTAAATAATTTATTAGTAACAGAACTTGGGCATAAAATTGACCCGCAGGCAGATAGTGTGTATGTAGATAATAAAATTATTAATATAGAAGAAAATAAAGTTTACATTGCATTAAATAAACCTGAAGGTATAGTATCTACAGTAAAGGATGAAAAAGAAAGAAAAACTATTCTTGATTTAGTTAATGTAAAAGAAAGAATATATCCTATAGGTCGTTTAGATTATGATACATGTGGGTTAATTATATTAACTAATGATGGAGATATCTATAATAAGGTGATTCATCCAAGGCAAGCAATTAACAAAGTTTATATGGCAATATTAGAAGGATGTCCAACTGAGGACGAAATAGCTAAGTTTTGTAATGGAATAGACATTGATGGATACATTACAGCGCAAGCAGATTTTGAAATAACTAAAAGAATCGGATTTAATTGTAGGGCTACAATTACTATACATGAAGGAAAAAATCGTCAAATCAGAAAAATGTGTGACGTAATAGGTCATTCAGTTATTGCCTTGAAGAGAATTTCTGTGGGTAATATTTCACTTGGAAATATGGAAAAAGGTTCTTGGAGAAACTTAAGTGAAGATGAAATAAAATATTTGAAGAATTTATAATTACAGTATGCAGTATATGTAATTTATGATAGTATATATTAGCTTTATACAAGGAAAAACGGAAATAATGTTATGAAAAATGAATTATTCGTTGAAAATATCTTCAATAGATGATAAAATGAAATAAAAAAATTCATTTTATCATCTATTGAAATTTTTATTTCATTTAGCTTGGATTAACATAGAAAGGATTGGGTTGATTATGGAGAATAACAAACAAGATTTGATGAAATCTATTCAAATCAAGTTTCCACGTTTAAGTAAAGGTCAAAAACTGATAGCAGAATATATTCTAAAACACTATGATAAAGCAGCGTTTATGACAGCAGCTAAATTAGGTATTAGTGTAGGAGTTAGTGAATCAACAGTTGTGAGATTTGCAAATGAGCTTGGTTTTAGTGGTTATCCTAAACTGCAAAAGGCACTTCAAGAATTAATTAAAAACAAATTAACAACTGTTCAAAGAATTGAATTATCTAATGACTTCATGACTCAAGAAAATGCACTAAAGGGTGTATTAAAAGCTGATATGGAGAATATTAGGGCTACTCTTGAAAAAATAAATCATCAAACTTTTGAGGATATAGTTAATTCACTATTTAAAGCAAGAAAAATATACATAATTGGACTTAGAAGCTCATCTGCATTAGCGGAATTTTTAGCATTTTATTTAAATCTTATTTTAGATAATGTTAAGGTGGTTGCATATGGTGTTAGTGATATATTTGAGCAAATGCTTAATGTTGATGAAAAGGACATAGTTATTGGAATAGGATTTCCTAGGTATACTACACGAACTATTGAAGCTTTAGCTTTTGCTAAAAGCAAAAATGCTAATGTTATAGCAATTACAGATAGTTTATTATCCCCTTTAGCGGCTAAGGCTGACTATACATTAATAGCCCAAAGTAATATGGCTTCATTTGTTGATTCTTTAGTAGCGCCACTCAGTGTTATAAATGCACTAATTATTGCTGTTGGCTTGCGAGAAAAAGAAAAAATCTCCAGAACATTTTCAACGTTGGAGGAAATATGGGAAGAATACCAAGTCTATTCTTTTAAAGATAAGGATGAAAGACAATAATTCTTGGGTAAACAGTTTTTAAGGGAATCCTTCTTTAGGGGATTCTCTTTTGATTTTGGTTTTCAGTTTTTACTTGTATAAAGAACTCAACAACAAAAAATGAATTTATTTTTAAATAAGGTTGAATATATTAAGTTATTATATTAAATTGTAATAGTAAGTATTATAAGGGAGTGATTTAGTGTCAAAAGTTATTATTATTGGAGGGGGACCATCAGGTATGATGGCAGCTGTTACAGCTTCATCAAAACACGACGTGGTACTCATTGAAAAGAATGAAAAATTAGGAAGAAAACTTTACATAACAGGTAAGGGTAGATGCAATATTACGAATGCTAAGGATATCGGTGATTTTTTTGAAAATATACCATGTAATCCTCATTTTTTATACAGTTCTTTGTATTCATTTACTAATGAAGATACAATGAATTTTTTCAAAGAATTAGGAGTTAACCTTAAAGTTGAAAGAGGAGATAGAGTATTTCCGCAGTCAGATAAGTCTTCAGATATTATAAAAGCTTTTAGTATGGAACTAAAAAATAGAAATGTGGAAGTTTTATTAAACTCAAAAGTTAAAAAGCTAATTAGAAATAACCAGCAAATTGTTGGGATTGAGCTTTTTAATGGAAATATCATATACGGTGATTATTTTATATTATGTACAGGAGGATTATCATATCCACAAACAGGTTCATCTGGTGAAGGGTTAACTTATGCTCGCTCTTTAGGCCATAATATAATTAAGCCTAGACCTTCACTTGTGCCAATTGAGGTTGATGAGGTATGGATTGCTGATTTACAAGGACTTTCTCTTAAAAATGTGGAATTAAGAATTACTAATAGTAAAAATAAGAGTATATATAAAGAATTTGGAGAAATGCTTTTTACTCATTATGGTATTTCGGGGCCAATTGTTTTAAGTGGCAGTAGTTTTGTAAAGGAAGGAGAAAAATTAAAGGCTTTTATAAATCTAAAACCAGCGTTAAGTGAAATTGAACTTGATAAACGAATTCAAAGTGATTTTATAAAGTATGCAAACAAAGATTTCAAAAATTCATTACATGATTTATTACCTAGTAAATTAATAAATACAATGATTCAATTATCTAAAATTGATGAAAATAAAAAAGTAAATTCTATTACTCGAGAAGAAAGAAAAATTTTAGTGAATTTACTTCAAAATTTACCACTTCACATTAAGGGTCTTAGGCCAATAGAAGAAGCAATTATAACTAGTGGTGGGGTAGATACGCTGCAAATAGACGCATCTACTATGAAATCAAAAATAATCGATAATCTTTACTTTGCAGGTGAAATGGTAGATGTAGATGGATTCACTGGAGGATATAATCTTCAGATAGCATTATCAACAGGACACTTAGCTGGAAATAATGTAGGTATAGATTAATGTTTTTAAAGTAGAAATCATAAAAATGAAGGGTGGATTATAATGGAAATTTGTGTTGCCATAGATGGACCTGCAGGTGCAGGAAAAAGCACCATAGCTAAAATTATAGGTGAAAAATTCAATCTTATGTATATTAACACAGGAGCAATGTATAGAGCCGTTACTTTAAAGGCTATGGATGCAAATATATCAGAAAAAAATGTGGATAACTTAATTAAACTAGTAAAATCTTTAGAAATGCATTTTGTTGAGGATCACTTATTTGTTAATAATGAAGATTTAACAGAAATTATAAATATGCCGGTTATAAGTAATAATGTTTCAAAGTACGCGGCTGTGCCTGAAATTAGAGAGATTCTTGTTAGGTTGCAACAAAATATAGCAAAGAAATTTAATGTTATTATGGATGGGAGAGATATCGGTACGGTAGTACTTCCGGATGCTAATTTTAAATTTTACTTAACGGCAAGCAGCGAAAAGAGAGCAAAAAGAAGATATGAAGAGTTAATGGCGAAGGGAATAAACGTTGATTATAATACCATTTTAAGTGATATTATAAAAAGAGATTATATTGATACGCATAGAGAGTTTAACCCACTTATAAAAGCCACAGACTCAATAGAAATAGATTCATCTACTTTAAACATTAATGGAGTAGTTGAAATGATTGTAGCATATATTAATTCACATGTTAAAAATAATTAATATAGCATTTAGTACAATATTCTTTTTAAGAAGGTGAAAGAATGAAGATAATAACACTTGCCGATTCAGCTGGTTTTTGCTTCGGAGTTAAGCGAGCAGTAGATACAGCTTTAAATATGAAAGAAAAGTACAATACTGAAATATATACGTTAGGGCCACTTATACATAATAATGATGTTGTGAATTTTTTAAAAGAAAATTTGATATATCCTATTGAACTCCATGATATAGCAAGTTTAAAAAGTAATGCCACACTTATAATAAGATCACATGGAGTATCTGAAGAAATATTTAATATTTTAAACAAAACCGACCTAAATATAGTAGATGCAACATGCCCTTATGTGGGTAATATTCACAAAAAGGTGAAGAAATATTTCGATTTAGGATATCATATAGTTATTGTAGGAGATAAAAATCATCCTGAAGTTATTGGAATTAATGGATGGTGTAATAATTCAGCAGTAATACTTAGGGAAGGTATGGGGATTAGTACTATACCAAACAAAGTATGTGTAGTATCTCAGACTACTGAAAGACAAGCTACCTGGGAAGCGGTATTAACTAAAATCATAAAAACTAGTAAGGAAATTGTAGCTTTCAATACTATTTGTAGCGCAACAGAAGTGCGCCAGAAATCCGCAGAAGAACTTTCAAAAAAAGTAGATGCTATGGTTATTATTGGAGGGTTTAATAGTTCAAATACTACAAAACTTTACGAAATATGCAAGAAAAATTGTGAAAACACAATATACGTAGAAAATTTGCTAGGAATTCCAGATGAATTTATAAATGATGGAAATGTTAAGAGTATTGGTGTTACAGCTGGAGCTTCAACCCCAGATTGGATAATTCAGGAGGCAGTTTCAAAAATAAATTTGATATGAACTGATGCCCTATAACTTATACATGTGTAAGTTATAGGGTATTTTTTTGTAATTTATCGAATACTGAATAAACTTATTTAATATAATTTAATAGCACTATTATAGGGAGAGATAATATTGAAAAGTAATGCTATAATACTTGAGAATTCTGAAACAATTAATAATAAAGAGATGCGAATATTATTATCAGTTATGCATAAATATAATTTGAAGTTATTAAGTGCTGAAAAGGTTAGAAGTTCTTATAAGATTATAACTGACAGTGGTAAGTTTTGTTTAAAGAGAAGAAAACATGGTAAAAGTAAAGTTAAAAATGGATGCGTTTTAACACAAGAACTATTATTGAATAGATTCACAAATACAGTTAAATATTTAAAGTCAAAAGATGGATCATTTTCTGTAACCTATAAAAAAAATATTTTTTTTTTAACAGAATGGTTAGAGGGCTCTGAATGTGATTTAACTAATATTGATGAGGCTATAAATTGTACAAAGCTATTAGCGCAATTTCACAGTATATCAAATATGATTGATCATACTAAGATGGAGATACCAAAGAAATTAAATAATTGGTCTAAAATTTTTGCCAATAGTTTAAATGATTTCGAAAAAATCCAAAGAATAATTACTAATAAAAGAATTAAAAATGAATTCGATATACTTTTTTTAGAAAATATTGAAAATTTCTACAAGATTAGTATATCATCAATTACTATTTTAAACAAATCACAATTTATAAAAGTGCATAAATCAGCAAATGATAACAAAACAATCTGCCATAATAGTTTTTCTTCTCAGAATATTCTTAAGAAGAATAGTGAATACTTCATAATTGACATGGACAATATTACAATAGATTTACAGATAAGTGATTTAGGAAAACTTATTAGAAGATTGATGTTCAAAAAAGCTTATGGATGGAATTTTTATTTTGCTAGGACATTTATTGAAGCATATAATTCTATTAGTGCATTAAAGAAAGAAGATTTAGAAATATTGCTTTCGTTAATAATTTTTCCTTATAAATCTTGGAAATTAGGAAAGAAAAGATATATAAAACAAAAGAAATGGTCTGAGAGTAAATATTTGCATAAACTTATTAAAATAACCAATTATAGTGAGGCACAACAAAAATTTTTTAATGATTATCTGGATTTTTTGAAAGAATATATCTAAATTTAAATAAGTTTCTTGTAAAAGTGTTGGCAATAGATTTATAATTAGAGATAGATTACAGATATATAAGTAATCAAATTTGTTAAAAAAATAAAATAAATGGAGTAATCTAAATGTATAAGTCAATAAATCTAACTTTGAAAAACATTGATAATTTTAGGAAAATTAATAAATTTAATACTAATTTTAGTTTATCAAATAAAAATTTCTTTGAGCTGTATGACAATAGCAATATTATTCAAAAAATGTTTTTAAGAAGAAATGTAAATTTACTATTACAGGAAAATAATTTCATAGGGTATATATGGTTTGAAAAGAATACTAAATATCATAGTTCTATTAATTCAATAAATGTGATAGAAGATAATAACTTAATTTATTTCTATAAAATATTGATTGGTTCACTGACAAATAACAGGTTAATAACGTATGAATGTGAAGATAATGAAGTAAACATAGACATTTTGAGAAAACTAGATTTTAAAAGGGCTAAGGGATTTATGGAACTAGAAAAGGATTGCACAAATCGTTTTAATTCCTTTGTTCCAAAAAAAATTACTTTTTCTATAGTGAAAAAAGATAAAGATGAAAAAGCACGATGCTTATTGCAAAACGAAATATTTAAAAACAATGACAGGATTCCTATTAATGTAGAGGATATTTATTATGATGAATCACAGGAATATTATATCAATAATGGTGCAGTTTTTATTAATATTGATAACATACCTTTTGGATATGGTCAAATTATAGTTGAAGATAAAGCGGCAGTCATAGTGAATTTTGGTATAATAGAAAAATATAGAAAAGAAGGATATGGAAAAGTGCTTTTAAGATATTTACTTAATATAGCTATTGATAATCACTTTTCTAAAGTCTCACTGAGGGTAGATTCTAATAATACTAATGCTTTTAAATTATACCTTTCTTTAGGTTTTAACGTTAAAAAGGAATTTTATACTTGGCAAAAAGTAAAGATTAATAATATAAAATGAGAACGATGACAGTTCATCAATCTCATTTTATATTATTAATTTATTTATTTAATCCCTTATATTTTTCGAGAGCAAGTCCTAATATTTCCATAGCATCTTTTAATGCATCTGTGTTTAAACAGTAGGATAATCTAATTTCATTTATGCCAAGCCCCTGGGTGCCATAAAAGCCTTCAGCAGGTGCGACCATAACTGTCTTATTATTATATTCGAAATCTGTTAATAACCATTTAGCAAAATCCTCAGCGTTTTCAACTGGAAGTTTTGCTATGACATAAAATGCTCCAGTTGGTTTTTCACAAACTACTCCTGGTATTTTCATTAAGTATTTATGTAAAATGTTTCTTCTTTCTTCATATTCTTTTTTAACTTCTAAAAAATATGATTTTGGAGTGTTAATTAAATTAGCTGCTGCTAGTTGTTCAATAGTTGGTACACATAGCCTATTTTGGCCTAATTTAAGAATTTGACTCATAAAATCTTCGTTTTTAGATGCAAGTAATCCAATTCTTGCACCACAGGCACTATATCGTTTTGAGATACTATCAACAAGTATTATTTTATCTAAAGTATCCTTCATATATAACGCCGAGGTATATTTTAGATTATCGTAAACAAACTCTCTGTATACTTCATCAGAAATTAGGAATAATTCGTTTTCATCTACAATATCAGAAAGCATTCTTATTTCCGATTCAGTATATACAACACCAGTTGGATTTCCAGGGTTTGATACCATTATTGCTCTTGTTTTGCTTGTAATCTTACTTGTAATCTCATCTTTTGAAGGTAAGTGAAACCCATTTTCTGCTTTTGTAATAAATGGGACAATTTTAACAGAGGCTACATCAGCAAACCCATTATAATTCGTGTAAAACGGTTCAGGAACTATAATTTCATCGCCTGGATCACAAATGGCCATAAGTGCAAACAGAATTGCTTCTGATCCACCATTTGTTATCATAATCTCACTTTTAACGAAATCTATATTCCATTCTTTATAGTACTTTATAAAACTTTCAATTAATGGTTCGATTCCTTGAGAATTACCATATTTAAGTACCTTAGCATTATATTGATTCATTCCTTCAACGAATGTATAAGGCGTAGATATATCTGGTTGACCTATATTAAGATGATATACACTAATCCCTCTTTTTATAGCATCCTCAGCATAAGGAACTAGCTTACGAATTGGTGAAAATTGCATTGATTGAATCCTGTTAGATAATTTCATAATGTTTCCCCCCATCATAAATTTAAAATTAATTAAATTCTTTTAATATAATTTCAACAGGCACAGAAGATATTTTTATAGTAACCATATTATTATGGTTACACATAGAGTAATAACTTCTATCACCTATACAATCATATTGTAAATGCTTATCTCTAATACTTTCTTCTTTTTTTGCATCATACATATAAATCACTCCTTTTAGGTAGCTTATCCTAAAAACATTAATTTAATTTATAATACATAAATAATTTTTGAGCTAAATAAAAAATGATAACGATATCTATTTTGTAGAGTATTCTTTCCATTATACAATACAAACGCAACTATTAATATTAAAATATAGTATACAATAAAAAAACAACTAGAAATATTAAAATGTAGTACATTCAAATATTTCTAGTAAATTATAATAATGATTAAATATATCCAAATAATAAAAATAACTTTAAAAAAGTTCTAAAATTATATATAATGATAGGTAGTAATATTTTTTTTATAAAGGAGAATGCATTAATGAATGAAAGACTTAAATACTATATAGAAACATGGGGTTGTCAAATGAATGAGGAGGATTCTGAAAAAGTGTCTGGTATGTTAATACCAGTTGGATATAAAAGAACTACTGATAAGCAAGCAGCTGACATAATTATATTTAATACTTGTTGCGTTAGAGAAAACGCGGAGCAAAAGGTTGATGGGAATATAGGAGCTTTAAAAACAATGAAAAAAGAAAATCCGAACCTTATAATTGCAGTTATTGGCTGTATGATGCAGCAAGAAGGTATGGCTAAGCATATTATTACTAAATTTCCATTCGTAGATATTATAATTGGGACACATAACGCTTATAAATTTCCGGAGTACTTAAAGAGAATACAATGCGGAGAACCGTCTATTGTTGAAATTTGGGATAAAGAAGAAAATATTATTGAGGGAATTCCAATAGATAGGGAAAGTAGTCTTAAAGGTTTTGTTACAATTATGTATGGATGTAATAATTTTTGCACTTATTGCATAGTACCTTATGTACGTGGACGAGAGAGAAGTCGAAATCCAGAAGATATTCTTAATGAAATAATAACTATGGTAAAGCAAGGTTACAAAGAAATAACTTTACTTGGTCAAAATGTTAACTCTTACGGCAGGGGATTAAGTCCTGAAATAAATTTTGCAGAGTTACTTAGGAGAGTTAATAAAATAGAAAATTTAGAGAGATTAAGATTTATGACATCTCATCCAAAGGATTTATCAAATGAGGTTATTGAAGTAATTGCTGAAGGCGATAAGATTTGTGAACATATTCATTTGCCAGTACAATCAGGTTCATCTAATCTTCTGAAAAAAATGAATAGACATTATGATAGGGAGCAATATCTAGAGCTCGTTAAAAGTATTAGAAACACAATACCTAACGTAGGAATAACTACTGATATAATTGTTGGATTTCCAGGAGAAACTGAGGAAGATTTTGCAGAGACTCTAAGCCTAATGGAAGAGGTAAAATTTAATTTGGCATTTACATACCTTTATTCTAAAAGAAAGGGAACACCAGCTGACGAAATGTTAGATCAAGTACCAGAGGACATTAAGCATGAGAGATTTAATAGGTTGGTTGAAGTTGTTAATAGAAATTGTGCAGAAAAAAACAAAGAATGTGTAGGTAAAATTGTTGAAGTATTGGTAGAAGGATATAGTAAAAATGATAAAACCAGATTAGCTGGAAGGACTAGAAATGGAAAATTAGTGAACTTTGAGGGAAGCGATAAAGCTATTGGAGAACTCTCGTCTGTTCTTATAACCAAAGCGTACTCTTTTTCACTTATAGGAGACGAAATATAAATAGCATATAAAAAATATTAACTTTTGTGAGTAGATAACAATGAATAGTTATTATTTATTCACAAAAAAAAGCAAGGTGGAATAATAATGGCATTAACTCCAATGATGATACAATATTTTGAAATAAAGGAAACATGCGAGGATTGTATACTGTTTTTTAGGTTAGGAGACTTTTATGAAATGTTTTTTACCGATGCAGAGGTTGCAGCGAAAGAACTCGAGCTCGTACTTACAGGACGTGACTGTGGGCTAGAAAAAAGAGCACCTATGTGTGGGATACCTCATCATGCTGCAAACACTTACGTGGGCAGACTTATTGCTAAAGGATATAAAGTTGCAATATGTGAACAAGTGGAAGATCCAGCATTGGCAAAAGGAATTGTTAAGAGGGGTATTATTAAAATAATTACTCCAGGCACATACACTGATTCTAGTTTTTTGGAAGAAACCAAAAATAATTATGTTATGAGCATTTACATTGATAAAAAAACTGATTATTGTGGATTGTGTTTTTGCGATGTATCAACTGGTGAATTCAGTTGCACTGAGGCTAATGTCAATTTAGTTACAATACTTGATGAGATTTCAAAGTTTACTCCAAAAGAAATTATTACCTCAGAAGATATACAAGACGCAATAATTTGTCCTATTAAAGAAAAATTCAATGTGTCCTATTCCTCTTACCCAAATGAGTATTTTATTTTGAAAGATGATAGTTTAATAAAAAATCAGTTTAATAATTTTAAGGAAAACACCTTATCACAAACTTTACTATGTAGTATTTCAGGGCTACTTAGTTATATTATGGATACGCAAAAAAATTCACTTTCTCACATAAATACTTTAGAATATTATGATATTTTAGATTATGCAAGTCTAGATGCAAATTCTAGGAGAAATTTAGAGCTCACTGAAACTTTAAGAGATAAAACTAAGAAAGGTTCTCTGCTTTGGGTATTAGATAGGACTAATACTGCCATGGGAGCTAGAAGGCTCCGTAAATGGTTAGATCAACCTTTAATAAATAAAAGCTTAATAGATGAAAGATTAGAGGGGGTTTGTGAGCTTAAAAATAATATTACCATCCACGAAGATTTAAAAGATGTGCTCGTGGATATTTATGATATAGAAAGACTTGTAGGAAAAATTTCATCAAAAAATGTTAATGCAAAGGAACTGACTTCTCTAAAGAACTCTATAGAGAAAATACCAAAAGTTAAATCAATTTTAGCTGGCTTAAATAGTAAATTAATCAGCAAAATATATTTAGAATTAGATGATTTGCAAGATATATATAATATTTTAGATAATGCTATAATTCAAAACCCATCAATTTCAATTAAAGAGGGGAATATTATTAAGGAAGGCTTTAATAGTGAAATAGATGAATTAAGACAAGCGAAGGTTCATGGTAAGCAGTGGATAGCTACATTGGAAAATGATGAAAAAGGCATAACAGGAATAAAATCATTAAAAGTAGGGTACAACAGAGTGTTTGGTTATTATATTGAAGTAACCAAATTGAATATTCCTTTAATTCCTGAGGGAAGGTATATAAGAAAACAAACATTATCTAATGCAGAAAGATATATTACTCCTGAACTTAAGGAAATGGAAAATAAGATTTTGGGTGCAGAAGAAAAATTGGTGAATATTGAATATGAGATATTTACGGGTATTCGTGAATCTATTGAAAAACATATAGAAAGAATGAAAAATACTGCGAAACTAATATCAGAAATCGATTGTTTAAGTTCATTAAGTTCAATTGCTCTTGAAAACAATTATATTAAACCTAATATAAATACAAATGGTATTTTAAATATAAAAGGGGGTAGACACCCTGTAGTTGAGAAAATGATGCCTACAAATACTTTTGTTGAAAATGATACATATATGGATGCAAAGGATAATCAATTGCTATTAATAACCGGGCCTAATATGGCAGGTAAATCCACATATATGCGTCAAGTAGCTTTAATAACTATTATGGCTCAAATGGGAAGTTTTGTTCCTTGCATCGCAGCAGATATTTCTATATGCGATAAAATATTTACAAGAATAGGAGCCTCTGACGATCTTGCTGCTGGCAAAAGTACCTTTATGGTAGAGATGTGGGAAGTATCCAATATATTAGAAAATGCAACTAATAAAAGTTTAGTTTTACTTGATGAAGTTGGTCGTGGCACTAGTACTTACGATGGTCTAAGCATTGCTTGGTCAGTAATTGAGTATATTTGTAAGAATTCTAAAATAAGGAGTAAAACCTTATTTGCAACCCATTACCATGAATTAACAAAACTTGAGGGCATGATTAAAGGTGTTAAAAATTATTCTGTAGCTGTAAAGAAGATTAAAAATGAAATAGTATTTTTAAGGAAAATCGTTCCTGGAGGTGCCGACGAATCTTATGGAATAGAAGTTGCAAAACTTGCAGGGTTACCGAAAGATGTAATAAGTAGAGCAAATGAAATATTAGCATCACTCGAGAGTTTAAATAATACTACAGAAATTGACTTAATTAACAATAAAATTTCAAAAGATAAACAATCGATTAAGGCTATTAACAAAAAAAGAATTGAAAATATTGTGCAAAAAGAAGTTGCTGCAAATTATGAACCTAATCTAATGGATGATGAAATAACACAAATAAATTTTACAGATATAGAAAAAGATAATATGTTAAAGGAAATTAAAGATATAAATATTCTTAATTTAACACCAATGGATGGTTTTAATAAGTTATATGAACTAGTTAAAAGAGCTAAATTGCTATAATCAAGATAGCAAAGGATGTGAGGTATCATGAGAATTAATATATTAGAAGTTGAAACTTCTAACAAAATTGCTGCAGGTGAGGTTGTTGAGCGGCCATCATCTGTGGTTAAGGAGCTAGTGGAAAATAGCATAGATGCTTGTGCCAAAAATATTAGCATAGAAATTGTTGATGGTGGACAAACTAGTATAAAAGTAATTGACGATGGATCCGGAATTCATGTAGATGATATCGAAAAGGCATTTTTGCCTCATGCTACTAGTAAAATAAAATATGTTGAGGACATATATAAAATACATACGTTAGGATTTAGAGGAGAAGCACTGCCAAGTATTGCATCAGTGTCCCGCACTATATTAAACAGTAGGACTAAGGATTCTTCATTTGGAATGGAGATATCTCAGTCTTCAGGTGATATACTATACGTTAAGGAAACAGGCTGCAATATTGGTACAACAATAGAAGTTAATGATTTGTTTTTTAATGTTCCTGCAAGGCAAAAGTTTCTAAAAACGCCACAAAGGGAATCGGCCTTAATATCAGATATTTTAGGGAGACTCGCACTATCGAACAACGAAGTATCTTTTAAACTAGTAAATAATAATAAAAAGGTTCTTTCCACCTATAGCTCTACAAATCTTTGCGATACTATTAGATACATATATGGTAAAGAGGTTGTAGACAACATTACTAGTTTTGAAAAGTATAATGATGTAATGTCCGTTCATGGATATATTGGTAATGCGCAGATAAGTCGCGGGAGTAGAAATAGACAAAGTATTTTTGTTAATAAAAGATATATTAAAAGTGGTCTAATTACAGCGGCAGTTGAGACTGCATTTAAATCTTTTTTGACTGTTCACAAATTTCCTTTCTTTGTTATATTTTTGGATATTTTTCCAGAGTATATAGACATAAATGTTCATCCACAAAAAACTGAAATTAAATTTCAGGAAGATAAAGCTGTGTTTAAGATTGTTTTTGACGCAGTGCATACAGCAATTGCTGATAGTTTAAGAGGCAATTTTGATATACCAAAAGGAGATAATGTAAATAGCACTGTTAAAGAAATAGAAGTAAACACCTTAAAAAAAGAAATATATGATTTTAATAAGATAGTAATAGATGAAAAAACTAAAAAAGAATTAGAAAAAAGTGTTCAAATTCCTATAGATTTTACTTACAAGTCATTAAACAATGAAGCGGAAAATTTTAGGGAATCAACTTATGGAAATGTGAGTATTCCTAATAATACGGGGCATTCAGAAGGTGAAACTACTGATGAGGTACTAAGCAAAAGGGAAACTGAAAATGTTACGGACACTCAAGATGTTAATTATGATAAAAGTAAAATCTCGCAAACTATTAGAATCCCTAAATTCCCAGAACTTCGAATTATAGGGCAATTTAATAAGACTTATATAATAGGTGAAGTATATAATGAGCTCTACTTAATTGACCAACATGCAGCTCATGAAAAAGTATTATTTGAAAAATTCAAAAAAGATATTATAAATTTTGAAGTGCTATCTCAAATTTTATTAGTGCCAATTGTAATAGAACTAAGCTTTGATGATTACTCTTATTATATTGAAAATGAAGTTGTGTTTAACAATACTGGTTTTAATATTATTGAATTTGGAGAAAATACAATAAGTATAAAAGAAGTTCCGATTATCCTTGGAAAACCAGATATTAAAAACCTCTTTAATGAGATACTAGATAATTTAAAAAACATGGGCAGTGGTAAAACAGTTGAAATTAAATATAACCGCATTGCATCGCTTGCGTGTAAAGCAGCTGTTAAAGCAAATAATCAGCTAACAGAAGTAGAAATGATTACTTTAATTCACGATTTAAGATATATTGATGAACCTTTTACTTGTCCTCATGGGAGACCAACGATAATAAAGATTTCGCTTAATGAATTAGAAAAAAGATTTAAAAGAATACAATAGAAAAAGGTGGAGACATGAAAGATTTATTTATTTTAGCCGGGCCTACAGCTGTAGGCAAAACAGAAATTTCTATAAAACTTGCGCAAAGACTAAATGGAGAGATTATATCAGCTGATTCAATGCAAATATACAAATACATGAACGTTGGCTCTGCTAAGATTTCAATAGAGGAGATGAAAGGTATTCCTCATCATATAGTTGATATAGTAGAGCCTAGTGAGGGGTTTAGCGTGGCTGAATTTAAGCAAAGAGCTGAAAGTGCTATTGAAACAATAACTAATAAAAATAAACTCCCTATGATAGTTGGTGGAACAGGGTTTTATATAAATTCATTAATATGTAATTATAGCTTTGCTGATACCAACAAAGATGAAGCATATAGGGGATATCTTACAAATATTGCTGATGAAAAAGGAAAAGAATATGTACACAACTTGCTTAAAGACATTGATGAAAAATCCTACAATAAACTATACCCTAATGACCTGAAAAGAGTTATTAGAGCTTTAGAAGTATACAAAGTAAGTGGCAAACCCATGAGTGAGTTTGCTCTCGAGCAAAACATTTTAGATATTCCCTACAATGTACACTATTTTGTACTAAATATGGATAGGCAAAAATTATATAGTAGAATAAATCTTCGCGTAGATATAATGATGAAAAATAATTTGGTTGATGAGGTTATAAAGTTAAAAGAAATGGGCTATAATGCAGATATGCAGTCAATGAAGGGAATAGGATACAAAGAGATGTTATACTACTTAAATGGTGAAATATCTTTAAATGAGGCTGTGCAAATGGTTAAACAGGGAAGTAGAAATTACGCTAAAAGGCAGCTTACCTGGTTTAGAAAAGATCAGAGAGTAAATTGGATTAATAAAGATGATTTCAAAAGTGATAATGAAATAGTAGATTATATTGCTAGTAAGTTATCTTCTCTTGGAAAACAATAAATCACTATTTTTTATAGTTAAATATGAATTGTAGAGGTATAAATATGAAAGAGGTAAATGATGATTAATGAAAAGAATATTAAAACTTTAGGAACACATAGTGGAAAATTTCATGCTGACGACGTTATGGCCACTGCAATATTGAGGTTATTACTAGGGGATAGAGTGGTAACAAGAACAAGGGATGAGGAAATACTTGAAAAACTAGACTTTGTTTATGACATATCCTTTGGAGAGTTCGACCATCACCAAATAAATAAGGAAATAAGAGAAAATAATATTCCGTATGCTGCTTGTGGTTTAGTTTGGAGAGAGTTTGGACAAAGAGTAATACAAAAGTTTAATTCTCAATTTGATGAAAATGATATAATCTCAATTTTTGATTATGTTGATAAAAATTTAGTGCAGGGAATTGACGCTACCGATAATGGCATTGATATAAAATCAGAAATTAAAGTAACCTCAATAAGTGATATAATCCAATGTTTCAATCCTACATGGGATTCAGATGCTTCCAAAGATGAGGCATTTGAAGAAGCGGTTCAATATGCTACTGCGGTACTAAAAAGAATAATAAATAGACAAGTATCTGTTGTAAACGCAAGGTCCATAGTAAATGACGCTTTTCAAAATAGAAATATTAATGAAATAATGGTTTTAAAAAATGGTTGCCCTTGGCTCCAACAGTTACTTAAAATAGATATAAATAATGAGGTATTGTTCGTTATTTCCCCAGATGATAATAATGTAGAATATAAAATTTTGACTGTAAAGAAAACAGTTGGTACTTTTGAAGCAAGAAAAGATTTATTAGAATCAATTTGGGGAAAATCTGGTGAAGAAATAAACTCTATAATTAAAATAAATGATGCTATATTTTGTCACAAAGCAGGTTTTATAGCATCAGCTAAAAGCCTGGAGAGTGCTTTGAAAATAGCGAAATTATCTATTTGAATTACACTCTTCGAAAAGAAAAAATAAAGACTAATTAAAGTAGCTTTGAGTAATACTCAGAGCTACTTTAATTTATAAGTATATTTACCGAAATCAATTCAAAAATAAGAGTTGTTTATGTTAAATAAGTATTATTGTAAGATTTCATTAAGAATTCAAATATTTTTCTTTGTTTTTTAATAGGAATTTTATTATTTTTATCTTCTTTAATATTTACAAGTAGTTTGTCCATGCTAACCTCTATTCAAGGGTATGTTAATATGTGGTTAATGCATGGTTAATATATGGTTAATATATAAATTAATGAATTTCGTCAATAAAAGACTTTCATAATGTAATTATAAAAGAATAAAAACAACTTTAATAAGAGTGGCGAGCATTGAAACGGTTTCATAGTGGTAAATCGAATAATATGAAGATTTAATTTTAAGAGAACATCATAAACACTTGACTTAATGGTGAAAAATAAGTAATATAAGTAACAATTAAAAGAATATAAAAAATCAATTATGATTAAATAAATAAACAGATAATTCATATTCTATTTATTTTGTAAATACATTATTAAAATGAACCTTGGTAAATAATTACATTTATATGGTGAGTGGTTTTAATGAAATAAGTTAGGATTTATAGAAAAGGTGGTATCAAAAAAGCTACCTTAAGAGTAGCAGTTATAAAATGGAGGTTAGTAATATGTTAACTTGTAATAAAGACAGAATACAAAATAAAATTGAAACATTTGCAACATTTGGTGATGCCGGACATGGAGGTATAACAAGGTTTTCTTTGTCTGAGGAAGCACTTATGGCAAGAGCAGAATTTGTTAAGAGAATGAAGGCAGTTGGTGTTGAAACTGTAACTGATGATATGGCTAATATGTATGCAACTCTTCCTGGAACAGAAGATACTCTTCCTAAAATAGTGATGGCATCACATTGTGATTCTGTTAGAAATGGTGGTAACTACGATGGTATTCTTGGAGTTATAACAGCATTGGAAGTAGTTGAAACAATTGCTCTAGAAAAAATTCCTCATAGGCATCCAATTACAGCTATGATATGGACTAATGAAGAAGGTTCACTTTATCCACCTGCAATGATGTCCTCGGGCGTTGTTTGTGGTAAGTTTGACAAAGTTAAGATGCTCTCTTCAAAAAGTCCAGAAGGAAAGACTTTTGGGGAAGCTTTGCAGCAGAGTGGATATGTAGGAGACGAGGCGAACAGACTCAATCCTAAAGATTACATGTCTATGTTAGAAATGCACATAGAACAGGGTCCTGTACTTGAAGCTGAAAAGAAGCAGATCGGTGTTGTAGAGGGTGTTGTAGGAATGATTAATTACAGAATCAGGACTTATGGACAATCTGACCATGCAGGAACTACGCCGATGCCGTATAGAAGAGATGCCCTTTTGGCTGCAGCTTCTGCTCTTAAATATTTACATGAGCAGCTTGACAAGCTTGATATTAATCTGGTTTACACAACAGGTGAAATTTTTTGTCATCCATGTGTACATACTGTTATTCCTGACTTGGTTGACTTTTCATTAGATGCAAGACATCAGGATCCAGAAGTCATTAAACAGGTTGTTAAAATAATTAAGAACATGCCGAAGGAATTTGATAAGTGCGAAGTTAAGTATCAAGAAGCATGGGCGCGTAACACAATTGAATTTAATGAAGAATTAGTGGGATTTGTTCAAAAAAGTGCGGATGCATATGGATATACAAGTAGAAAAATGTACAGTGGCGCAGGACATGATGCACAGTATGTTGCGGGTATGATGCCTACTACTATGATCTTTGTTCCAAGTAAGGATGGACACAGCCATTGCGAACCTGAATTCACATCTGTTGAAGATTGTTTGCAAGGCATAAACGTAGTTCTACAGACAGTTTTGGAGATTGATAAGAAATAGGAATATTCCCGGTTATAATGTGACTATTTGGGATAGTTAAAAAGGCATGTTTTATAAAGAAGTATCACTGTTAAAGAATAATGGTTATATGTAAAAATTTGAGAAAATGTCGAATCAGTTAATAAATTAAATTCTTCAAATATAGAACTTAATTTATTAACCAATAATAGTATCGTCAGGGGTTGGTTTATTAGTTTCACCGAGTGAAGATATATATTGTTGTTGAGCGGCGATAGTTAGCATTAAGCAACCTATACCTACGATAAAATTTCCAAGTACGTTTGTTTCATCAGCGCTTCTATCTTTTGAAAGTGAAATAGCGATTGTATTGGTTAAAATAAGTAAATCTTCAGGGCTTAAATCATCTATAATTGTCAATATTACACCACCTAATTGCGAATATTAGTGCCTTGATATATAGTATGGTTATTATATAAAAAATATGAGTGCATTTCTTAATGTTATGATCAATTTTGTAAACACAAATTCATAAACCCTGGAGTAGTTATGTTAACTATTTCAGGGTGTTTTTATGTCCGAATTTTGGATACTGCCTTAATATAATCATGTTATATTATAGAAAATGTAGAATTAGCTAAATATATATTATATAATATAAAAAAGAGATTAAGGTGTCAACTACCAAGTACCCTAAAGGGATAGTGACTTTACGACCATTTTATAAATTCATATTGAAATTATTAAACTTGAAATATAAATGTATTGAATTTATGATAAAAGGAGAAATAGCATGAACATAATATTTGAACTTTTATATCATCTTAGTATTCTAGTATCATTAAGCATAATATCTGGTTTTATTAACTACAGAGCTAGTAAAGAAATGAGTAAGCCACTTTTACAAGGTATACTTATGGGAAGTGCGGCTGTTATTGGAATGATTCACCCATTAGTAGTAGCACCTGGTTTGATTTTTGATGGGCGTTCAGTGATTATAAGCTTATGTGGGCTTTTTTTTGGACCACTTTCCTGCGTAATTGCAGGAGTAATGGCATTACTCTTTCGTATAAATCAAGGCGGAACAGGGGTGGTAATGGGATCGCTTGTAATTATTACATCTGCGACTATTGGTATTTTACTTAATATAAGAAATAAGCGAAGAAATATTAAAATAACAATTAAATCAATTTTCTATATGGGGATTATTGTTCATGTAATAATGATATTACTAATGGTTACACTTCCAGATGGCAAAGCCATCGGTACTATTAAACTTAGTGGGTTGCCAATTTTATTATCTTATCCAATAGTTACAGTATTAATCGGGAAAATTTTGCTTGAAGAAGATGAGCGTAGGCGAATGGTAGAGGAACTACAGGAAAGTCAATTAAACTTAAAAATCTCCAATAAAAAACTAAATAGATCAATAGAGGAACTAGTTGCCTTTGAGGAAGAACTAAGAAGTCAGTTTGAAGAGCTAGAAACAACCAATAAATTGCTTATAGAAAGTGAAAGTCAATTAAATAACGCATTAGATAATGCGCCTATACCTATCATGCTTCGTGCCGATGATGGGGAAATTTTAAAAATAAGTCATAAATGGACTGAAATAACTGGATATGCCATTCAAGATATACCAACTATTACTGAGTGGACAACAAAGGCTTATGGTGCAAATAATCTAATAATGCAAAAGATGATAAAAGATTCCTATAATCACAATGGCCAAAATGATGATGGTGAACATAAAGTTATGACGGCAGATGGTAAAATCAAGATATGGGAATTCAATACAGCTAATATTGGTAAAATTGCTGATGGAAGAAAAGTAGCAATGACCGCTGTAATGGACATAACTGACCGCAAGTTGATAGAAGATGCATTAACAATCAGCGAGGAAAAATATAGATTTTTGACTGAGCAAGCATCTGATGTAATTACAGTTTTAAATATAACAAAGGGTAAATTCACATACATTAGCCCAGCAATGTTTTATTTAAGAGGACTTACAGCAGAAGAAGCGATGAATGAAAGTCTAGAAGAATCTTTAACACCTGAATCATTAGTTATTATCAGGGAAGATATGGCAAGAACTTTAGATGTTTTTATAGAGAATCCAGAGGCTCCCAATTATTATATTTGTGAGATTCAACAGCCTTGTAAAAATGGGGATATTATTTGGGTTGAGTTATCTATAAAATATAGATATAATGCTGATAGAGATATAGAGAGTGTAGGTGTGAGCCGTAATATTGAGAAAAGGAAAAAATCAGAACAACAAGTGATTTATTTAAGTTATCACGATCAATTAACTGGTTTGTACAATAGAAGATTTTATGAAGAGGAGTTAAAGAGGCTTGATACAAAAAGAAACCTTCCTATGACAATTGTTATGGGTGATGTGAACGGATTAAAACTTATAAATGATTCTTTTGGACATGTCATTGGGGATGAGCTTCTTAAGAAGGTGGCAGAGGTTTTAAAGAAGGGGTGCCGAGGAGATGATATCATTGCAAGGCTTGGAGGCGATGAATTTGTTATTTTGTTACCCAAAACGGATGCCTTTGAAACACAACAAATAATTAAGCGTATCTCGTCTCTTTCTTTAATTGAAAAGGCAGGATCTATTGATATTTCTATTTTCTTTGGATATGAAACAAAGAACACTGAGGAAGAAATAATCGAAGAAATATTTAAAAAAGCAGAAGATCATATGTATAAGAAAAAGCTCTTTGAAAGCCCAAGTATGAGAGGGAAAACAATTAACGCTATTATTAGAACACTTCATGAAAAAAACAAAAGGGAAGAAGAGCATTCTCATAGAGTTTCAGAATTATGTAAAAGCATGGGAGAATCTATTAGGATGACCGAATATGAAATTCAGGAACTTAAAACTGTTGGGTTACTTCATGATATAGGGAAAATAGCCATTGATGAAAATATACTTAATAAGCCAGGTAAACTATCAGAGGAGGAATGGGAAGAAATAAGAAGGCACCCGGAAATAGGATATAGAATCCTAAGTACGGTAAATGATATGTCACAAATGGCAGAGTATGTATTAGCTCATCATGAAAGATGGGATGGGAAAGGATATCCGAAAGGATTAAAAGGGGAGGAAATACCTTTTGTTTCAAGAATCATAGCTATAGTTGATTCTTATGATGCAATGACTAGTGAGAGAAGTTATCGTGGAGCCCTACCTGAGAAATTTGTAATAGCGGAATTACAAAAGAATGCAGGTATTCAATTTGATTCTGAACTGGTAAATATATTTGTTGAAAAAGTATTAGGAAAAATCAGATAGCCCACTTTTATTTTCTTATTTACATGTATCAATAATTTGGTTTGCAAATGTTTTTGCTTGTTTGATTCTTTCATCATTAATAAAGTTTACTTTATAACCTTTATCTCTAATTGAAAGCATGCCACAATAGGTTAAATTAGAATGTTTACAATATCTTATAATGCCTTGTTCAAATAAATCAGCGCCATTTTCAATTTTATAGCCACAGGTCGAAATGATACCACATTTTTTATTATCCATTCGCGGGGTCTAAAACCACCGTCTTTAGACGGTATACGCTTCTAGCCTTTTAAGAAACTAAAAAGTTGACCATACTAATTAATAAGAAGGTGATTAGTATGGGAGAATATAGTAA
>Ga0209125_1000187_pt1 | contig 99634 bp, 94 predicted proteins | sample BarGraIncub1131A_FD_184503 | JGI IMG/M metagenome (GOLD analysis project Ga0209125, IMG submission 184503) | Arctic peat soil microbial communities from Barrow, Alaska - Barrow Graham LP Incubations 11-31A (SPAdes) (version 2) | ecosystem: Environmental > Terrestrial > Soil > Wetlands > Peat...
CTGTAGGCATCGTTGCACTGCCCCATATCCATGATGCGGGGAAGTCCGCCGATATCACCAAGGTCCAGATCGTTGAAGCGGTATTTTCCGCAGGCAAGGGTCAGGATGATGCTGTCTTTGGGTGACTGCTTGACAAAATCCGTATAGTAATTCCTGCCGGGACGTGCGCCGTCACAACCGCCGACGAGAAAGAAGTGGGAGATCTGCCCGGCCTTGACAGCATCAATTACTTTGTCGGCTACGGAAAGTACAGTACCCCATCCAAATCCGGTTGTCAGTACATTGCCGCCGTTGATGCCGGTGAGTTCCTTTGTTGTCTCATATCCGCCGAGTGCAAGGGCCTTTTCGATGACCGGCGTGAAATCCTTGTCATCGCCGATATGGACTAGACCCGGGTACGATACGACTTCTGTCGTGAATACGCGGTCGCGGTAACTGTTTTTTACCGGCATCAGACAATTTGTTGTGAAGAGAAAAGCACCGGGAACATTGGCGAATTCCTTTTGCTGGGACTGCCATGCGGTGCCGAAGTTGCCCTTAAGCTGGCTGTAAGCCTTAAGTTTCGGATAGGCATGAGCAGGGAGCATTTCGCCGTGTGTATAAACCTGAACACCCTTGCCTTCGGTCTGTTTCAGCAGAAGTTCCAGATCCTTAAGATCATGTCCGGAAATTACGATGAACGGGCCGGGCTCGATGAATGTAGAGACCTTTGTCGGCACAGGTGTGCCGTATGTGGTGGTATTTGCCTTGTCAAGAAGCGCCATACAGGCCAGATTGACCTGCCCTAGTTCCATGTCGAGGGCAAGAAGCTCCTCAGCGGGAAGATCTGCACCGAGTGCAATCAGCGCTTTGACCATGAAGCGATTTACGGTATCATCGGTCAGCCCGAGCACATAGGCGTGATAGGCATATGCGCCCATTCCGCGAAGGCCCAGGAGAAGAAGACTCTTAAGGGAGCGGATATCTTCATTGTCTTCCCATAGGATACGCATATCAAGTGGCTCGTGATGTGGACACGAATCAAGCGTGCCGGCACAATCCGGATGCAGCTTTTCTATTTCATCACTGGTTTTTTGAATCTGCATCTCAACTGCCTCATCGGAAAAACTGACATTGGTAATCGTGGTAAACAAGCCTTCGAGAATAACCTTCCAGGTTGATTCCGTGGCGTGACCGTTTTCTACACGTGCCAAAGCAACCAATTCACCGGTCAGACGATCCTGCAGCTCGGACTGGGATACGGACTTGCCGCATACGCCGACGCTTGTACAACCTGTACCATGAGCTGTCTGCTCACATTGAAAACAAAACATTGAATCAGACCCACACGAATTTTCTGACATTTCTTTATCCTCCTGTAATGTAAAGAGCAAAAATCTTTTTTGCTCCGATTTTCGACGGACTCTTTCGCGTCCTACTTCAAAAGTATAGGAAAAAACGCAGCCAAAAACGGTTGGAAATACAACGTAAACGAATTTTTCTCCCGCAATCCGGGCTTTATGTCGGTGTGCTTCTTTTTGATGTTAGAACAAGATTCGAGTCCCGTTCCATATCCCGCGCCTTTTCTTGTTCCCGTTCTTTTTCAAGCATCATGTCCTTTACTTTCATCAGGCGGGTAATGGAGCTGCGCTCATTTTCATCGAGTTTCATCGTGATGTAGCGGATCGTCTCCTCATATTGTGGAATCATGACATGCTCGAGGGCATTAACGCGGCGTCTGGTTTTTTCAATCTCGGAGGCCATGAGCTGGCAGGCTTTTTCGAGCTCGGCAAGACGAAGAAGGTCCGGCATAATCTCGGAAAGCGCCCGTACGGCATCATCGAGGTCAAACGATGTAAATGCATAGCCATAGGAGTAAATATCATTTTGATTAGCGGTCTTCAGCTGTGTCTCAAACTGCGGGACTCGAACGCTCATTATATTTTTTTCGGTGACCGACAGTGACATTTCCTGCTTATGGTACATCAGGGAGACTGCGAGCGCTTCGTTTTGCATCAGGGATCGGGCGACAGCCATGTGCTGGTTGGCAAGGACAATTCCTGCCTCCACTTCGCGACGCAGTTTTTTGTTCTCGCGTACCGCTTCCAGGAACTGGCGCATCAGTTCGTCCCGCTTGTCCTTCAAAAGCTTGTGGCCGCGGCGTGCCGTAGTAAGCCTTTTTTTGAGGCGGGTCAACTCCATTCGGGTAGGATTGACGTTCAGAATTGCCATAATGTTGTCTTACTCCTCGTAATACTGATCCAAAATTGCATCACTGATACGTTTGTGTTCACTTCTCGGAAGCATTCGGAGGAGCTTCCAGCCAAGATCCAGGGTCTCTTCAATGGAACGGTTGGCGGCAAAGCCCTGTGATATGTATTCCTTTTCGAATGCCTCTGCAAATTTGGCATATAGTTTATCTATCTCGGTTAACGCAGCCTCGCCCAGGATAACCATCAGTTCCTTGGCATCCTTTCCGCGTGCATAAGCGGAAAAAAGCTGGTTCATTGTGTTGGAATGGTCTTCACGGGTCTTGCCTTTTCCGATGCCCTTGTCCTTCAGACGAGAAAGGGATGGGAGGACGTCGATCGGAGGAAGGATGCCCTTCCGGTAGAGTTCGCGGCTTAAGATGATCTGACCTTCGGTAATGTATCCTGTCAGGTCAGGAATTGGATGCGTTTTGTCATCTTCCGGCATCGTAAGAATCGGGATCAGCGTAATGCTTCCCTTTTTGCCTTTCAGACGGCCAGCTCTTTCGTAAAGGGATGCCAGATCCGTATACATGTAGCCGGGATATCCGCGGCGTCCGGGAACTTCCTTACGTGCTGCGGAGACTTCGCGCAGGGCGTCCGCATAGTTGGTGATATCGGTGAGGATAACCAGCACATGCATGTCCATTGTGAAGGCAAGATATTCTGCGGCGGTCAGTGCCATTCGCGGTGTCGCGATACGCTCGATAGCCGGGTCGTTGGCAAGGTTGACAAAGAGCACGGTACGATCGAGGGCGCCGGTCTCCCGGAAACTCTCCATGAAAAAATTGGCTTCTTCAAAAGTGATGCCGATTGCGGCAAAAACGACGGCAAAAGGTTCCGTAGTTCCCGATACTTTAGCCTGTCTGGCAATTTGTGCGGCAAGCTGTGCATGAGGAAGTCCGCTTCCCGAGAAAATCGGGAGCTTCTGTCCGCGGACCAGCGTGTTCAGGCCGTCAATGGCTGAAATACCGGTCTGGATAAATTCCTGGGGGTAATTTCTGGCGGTTGGATTCATAGGTGTTCCGTTAATGTCGAGGCGTACATCCGGAAGAATTTCCGGACCGTCGTCTATCGGGCGGCCGAGACCGTCAAAGACACGGCCAAGCATATCGGGAGAGACGGGAAGCTCCATCTGATGTCCTAAAAAACGGACTTTACTGTCGGAAAGATTAATGCCAGCGCTGCTTTCGAAAAGCTGCACAAGGGCGGTGCTTCCGTTGATTTCAAGTACGCGGCAGCGTCTTGTTTCCCCGCCTTTAAGCTCGATTTCACCAAGCTCATTGTAACTGACATCAGTCACCCCGCGGACAAGCATCAGAGGGCCGGCAACTTCCTGGATGGTACGGTATTCCTTAGGCATTATTTGGCCTCCTTTTTCAGGGTGTTTGTCAGCTCATGTTCGAGCTGCGCCCCGATTTGTTCGTATTCGCTGTCAATGGCGTCTTCCGGAATGTACTTGAAACGACCGATCCGTTCGCGGACAGGAAGGCCTGCCAGCGCATCGATAGCGGCATCTTTTGCAAGAGCCTCACCTGCCTTGTCATAATAAAGAAGAACAAGCTTCATCATCAGGTCCTGTTTGTGAAGGGAAGAATGTGTATCAATCTCGTGGTATGCAAGCTGATGCAGAAAATCTTCGCGTATGGAGCGGGCTGCTTCCATCTTGAGCCGGTCCGATGCGGACAGGGCGTCCATGCCGACCAGGCGTACGATTTCGTCAAGTTCGGCTTCTTCCGAGAGGAGATGAATGATGCGGCCGCGGTTGCGGCTCCAGTCCGGTGAGATGTTGCTGTCAAACCAGCTGCTTAAGGTGTCGACGTACAGCGAATAACTCGTAAGCCAGTTAATGGCCGGGAAATGGCGCTTGTAGGCAAGGTTGGCATCGAGGCCCCAGAATACTTTGACGATACGCAGGGTCGCCTGCGAAACCGGCTCGGAAATATCTCCGCCGGGAGGGGATACGGCGCCGATTGCGGAAAGGGTTCCTTCCCGTTTGTCTTTGCCAATCGATATGACACGTCCTGCCCGTTCGTAGAACTGGGCCAGACGGCTTCCGAGATAAGCAGGATAACCTTCTTCGCCGGGCATTTCCTCAAGGCGGCCGGACATCTCCCGGAGGGCTTCAGCCCAACGCGAGGTGGAGTCTGCCATCAGGGCGACTGAGTAACCCATGTCGCGGAAATATTCTGCAATCGTGATGCCTGTATAGATCGAAGCTTCACGTGCCGCAACCGGCATATCGGATGTGTTGGCAATCAGCACGGTGCGCTTCATCAGCGATTGTCCCGTATATGGATCAATCAGCTCGGGAAATTCATTCAGGACGTCGGTCATCTCATTGCCGCGCTCACCGCAGCCGATGTAGACGATAATATCGGCTTTGGCCCATTTGGCCAGCTGGTGCTGCGTGACGGTCTTGCCGCTGCCGAAGGGCCCGGGGATTGCAGCGACACCGCCGTCGGCAATCGGAAAAAGGCTGTCGATCACGCGCTGTCCGGTGACAAGAGGCATATTAGGCGCAAGTTTTTTGACAAACGGCCGACCGATACGTACCGGCCACTTCTGCATAAGTGTCAGGGTCTTTTCGACACCTGATTTTAAAGAAAGCGTGCACACGGTCTGCTCCAGGGTGAAGTCGCCTTCTGCAATTGCGGTTACTTTGCCGGAAATGCCCGGCGGGACAAGAATTTTATGCGATACGATTTCAGTTTCCTGGACAGTGCCGAAGATATCTCCTTCACTGATCTCATCTCCTGCTGCAGCACAGGGCACAAAATGCCAGGGCTTGCTTCGGTTCAAGGGAGGTACTTCAACGCCCCGGGGCAGATTGTTGCCGGCTATTTTCATGATTTCGTCGAGGGGTCTCTGGATGCCGTCAAATATGCTTCCGATCAGGCCCGGCCCAAGTTCTACGGACAGGGGAATGCCCATGGATTCGACCGGCTCGCCGGTGCGAAGTCCGGAGGTCTCCTCATATACCTGAATGGATGCCCTGTCTTCATGCATTTCGATGATCTCGCCGATCAGACGGTGAGAACTGACGCGAACGACATCATAAAGATTAGCATCGCGCATTCCTTCTGCAATGACCAGTGGTCCGGATACTTTTAGAATCGATCCCTTACTCATATGTGCTGTACTCCTTTATGCATCTGCCAGAATATCGGATCCGACGGCTCTTTCAACTGACTTTTTAATAGCCTTCATGCCCATGCCCCTGTTTCCTGTGATACCCGGAATCGGCACGATAACCGGAAGCTGCTGGTCCTTGTATTGTTCCAACTCGGGCTCGAGCTTCTCAGCAAGGGCCTCTGTCATATAAATTACGGCATATCCGCTGTCCACCAGACGGTGGAGGGTTAACGCCGGACTGTCCATTTTATCTTCGGGGAAGATATCCAACCCGATGGATGCAAAACCGTAAATACTGTCACGGTCGCCCATAGCAGCAATCTTATACATAAAGCCTCCTCAATCGCTGGCGGATTTTTTCGGCAGGAAGATTATTCTCTTTTGCCGCCAGTAGAATACGTACATTCTTGATTTCGGCTTCCTTGGAATAGTAATACGCGATCAGCGGTTCCGGCCCGAAGAACTCATACCTTGTGCGGTCCAAAAGCGCCATTGCTTCGTCATCGCACCATTTTTCAAAGGCCGAGGGAGATTCTGAAACAAGTGCTGCGCCGGCTGCATAGACTGTTGTGGCAAGATATGCCATCAGCGGCTCGAATCCGCGGGATGCTTCTGAAATAAGCCTATCTTTTTCGAGGGTGCCGCATTCGGAAAGCGCACGCTGCAGGAATTCTTCGTTTTTTTCCGTGCGTGCGGCACGGATCGCCGTCTTCATGTTGGCAGCTGCGCAATATAATTCGGCAAGGTCGATAATCAACTTATTCCGGGTTGCTTTTGAACGGGCCAGAATGTCGGTCAGCGCAGTGCAGTCAATCAGAATATCTGCCAGCTGTCCGTCGGATGTCCTGACAAGTGCGTCATAGGCTTCCTCGCCGACTGCGGCAAAAGGAGCAGGAAGGATATCAAATTGCCTTTGTGTGACAGCGTCAATCAGAAGTTCGTGTGAAAGTGTCGACGGATACATAAAATAGGTATTCACATCAAAACCGCTCAAACTGCTTTTGATTCCCGCCTTCAGGTTGTGATAATCCTTCCGGAGAATCAGTGGATATAAAATCGAAATGTCCGGTGCTATTTCACAGAGAAAATCCCATGTGCGAAGAAGTTCAAGGCGCAGGATCTGATTGGTTTCCGGCCGGCCAGCCGGAACTTCCCAACCATGTTCAGAAAGAAAAGAAAGCGCAGCTGCATATGTAGGAATTGCCAGAAGCTGTTCCATTTCTGTCTGCCCGAAAAGTGCAGACTCCTTAACGCGTATGCTGGATACTGAAAATGCATATTGGGTATTCTGCATGAGTTTTAATGGCTCCTAACTTTATTCTGAGAATAGTTCTTTGTTCAGGAGATCACGAAGTTCATCTTTCTTCTCACTGATAAGTGCATCTAATGTCCCGTTATATTCGACTTCGCCGTAAATAAGGACACAGCCGGCATCAAAATCACCGGGAGTCTCCGATACAGTCAGCTGCGTCGAAAGTTCGGAAGAAAGAGAAGACGCAAATCCGGCAGGAAGGCGGGACATATCTCTTTTATTGAGTATCACAGTACCGGATTCCTTTTGAGCATGTGCGCAAATAAAGCGTTCCAGCATCAAAAAATATTCCGTATCCGGAAGTGCGGCAACGCTTGCCCTTACATCGGCAAGAACCCCGTCAATGATGCGGTTGCGTTCCTGCAGAAGAAGCCGTTTTGTCTGCAGTTTTGCTGCGGACCGGTTCCGGGCTGTTTGCGCCTTCGCATCAACCTTTGCCAGGGTGATCCGTTTTTCAGCCTGTGCAGAAGCTAAGGACGCCTCCGAGGCAAGAAATAATTCAGCATCAGTCTTAGCAGCAGCTATTTCGAGCTCACCGCGCGACTGCGCGTCAGCAAGGATTTTAGAAATAATTTTATCAAGCCCTGACATGTTCACTCTCCCTCTGTATTCTTTTTTAAGATTAGAGACCGAGTTTTTCGATGTTCATAACCATCAGGAAGGAAGAAATGAAAGATAAAAGTGCATAGAACTCAACAAGCGTTGCGGAAATGATTGCCTTTGAAGCTTCCGAAGGTTTCTTGGCAACAATGGTCACGCCGGTAGCTGCAACACGTGCCTGAGCAATTGCAGAAATCAATCCGCCGATCCCGACAGGAAGGCAGGCAACCAGATACATGAACCCTGTCAGCAGAGTAACATTGGGTGTGCCGCCGAGAACTCCGATTTTCAAGAGAACCATGACCGAAACAACAAAGCCGTACAAGCCCTGTGTGCCGGGCAAAAGCTGCAGAATCAGAAGTTTGGGGAACTTGGAACCGTCGTCGATGATTACAGCTGCGGCCGCCTCACTTGTGATGCCTACGCCCAATGCGGATCCGATACAAGCCAGCAGAACAGCCAGAATGGCACCCGTCAGTGCAAAAAATATACCATAATTTTCCATTTACTTGTCCTCCTTAAATTTGTAGTGTTTTGTATTGATTCCAAAAGGCTTAAAGGCTTTTCCGCCGCCTTCATAGAATTTGCTGAAAAATTCAACGTATTGGAGACGATTGCCGTGAACATATGCACCCAGCACGTTGAGGCCGATGTTAATGGAATGACCGAAGATGAAGATCAAAATAAAAGGAATAGCTCCTTTGATCCCTCCGCCGGAAATACTTCCGATTGTATTTATGACCGTTGCAATAATGCCCGTCACCAGACCTAAAGCCATAAGCCGCGAATAAGAAAGGATATCACTGAAATAACCCGTAATACTGTACAGACTTGCAATACCTCCCATGATTTTACCGGGGACACTCTTACTTGACCGCCCCTGTGTCAGAATAAGACCTAAGCCGCCGGCGGCTGCAATATAAAGGCCGATGGTCTGCAGAGGAAACGTAACGGAAACAACAATGTTGGCGATTGCCGCGCCGAGACCTATGAAAACAACCCACCACAGGCCAACATCCAGAAGAGCGTCAAGCTTCTCCCCATGCTTCCACATATTATAGAACTTGAGGCCAAGCCCGACCATGATATGGATAAACCCCAAAATCATGCTCAAAATCAGCAGTTTCAGCGGCTCGCTTACGGGATCAAACCATAGGGGTGCAAGAGAGATATTTTTCCCGAGGAAAGTAGTGGACACTGCATAGACAATGTTACCGAACCAGCTTCCGAACAGGGCGCCCCAAAACACGGTGGATAATCCGCAGAAAAAGAACTTCTGAATATTCTGCTTCATCGATCCTTCCGGCTTCAGAAAACGGAGAATGGCAAAGGTGATGAGTACTATCAGTACTCCGTAGCCGGCATCCGACAGCATCATGCCGAAAAACAGGTAGTAGAAAAAAGCCATGACCGGATTCGGATCAAGATCGGTTTTGGAGGGAAGACTGTATGACTTAACAATGTCTTCCACAGGAGACACCAAAGGATTATTGTGCAGGAGAACCGGGACATCTTCGTCTTCCCCGGGATCTTCAAAGGTTACAGAAGCAGTAAAAAGCCTGGCCATAACACTTTCCAGGTGACCTGCTTCCTTTTCCGCGATATAGCCTTCGAGTACAAAGGTTTTTCTGGAAAAAAGAAGGTTTCCGAGTGCTTCGTACTTGTCTTTGCGCATGAGATAGTAATCCGAGAGGAAATCCAGACTGTCGCGGTCATTCCTGTGACCGGCAAGCTGTGCCTTTGCGTCTTCTATTTCTGCCTGTGCATCCTTAATTTTCGTGCGGAAGCGGGCAATTCTGACCGCGGGCGGATGCTTGGTCGGGTCGGAATGAATAGACAAACCGATCCTGCGCAAGGTGGCCCTGACGACATCCTCATCCAGTTTGAGACACAGCACGACAATACACGTGATTTCCCGTGAAGCAGAAACAATGGTAATGGAAACGGGCGGAAATTGGTTCTCTGTATTTTCTGCAGCAACTTTTTCGCTCCCGGTTTTGACCATATCGACCTTATCGGTTCCATCCGCGTTATTTTCTACTTCGGCTGCTTCCTGCAATGCTGCAAGAAGGGATTCTTCCGTATAAAAGGAAGGGAGAGATCCAATAACTGCCGCAGTTTGTGCGGTTCCGGTGAACTGCATGGGAATGTCCAGATTCTCCCATGGAAGAATGGCTTCGAGCTGAGAACGGGTATGGGAAATTACAACGTGGGCCGCCTCTATTTTCTTGGAAAGTGCGTTTATCTCACGGGCTTTATGAAGCGACTCGTCCACCTTGTGCGCGCGGTCCGAAAATTCGGAAAGCGACAGTTCGCGCCGGCCGGAAAAGCTTGAAAGAAGAGATTTTTTGGCGGGAGCATAGTCGCTAAGCACGGTAATCGCCGTGTTGACCATCTGAAGTGTCTTGTCAAATTGTGTGATCTGGGTGTGAGTTTGAAGCTGCACGAGGGATTCATCCGTACCTGCATTTTCAGAATTGCCTCTATCGGGACGATGGGAAATATCCACAACCCCTGAGCGCTGCAAAAATTCGACAATCGATTTTGCATCGCTCTGGAGGGCTATCACTTCGATTCGTTTCATTTTTAGTATTGCCATTGTTATGTCCTTCCGGTAAGGACACTTACGGCAGCTTGAATTGCCTTGTCTTTATGTTTCTCTGCAGTCGCCTGCAGCACTGAAGTCATATCAGCGGCAGCGTGCTGTTCCTGTACAAGGATTTCTTCCAACTGCGCCTGAGTGGCCGCATGTATATTACCTATATCAGCATCAGCGGTTTTCTTGATTTCTGTGCGGTTGGAGTCCGCTTTCTCTTTTGCAGCCGCAAGAATTTCCTGCGCCTTTGTGCAGGCATCCAGCTCAATGCGGGCTGCTTCTTTTTCTGTTTCAATGACTAAAGTAACCTGTGCTGATGGCATGGCGACCTCCTGAAAGAGTCATTTTCATAGTCCTGCTCGAAAATGCCCACTGCTATTTTCACATGATTTCCACTCTTTGACAATGTATTTTTTGGCGAATTGCATAATGTGGGAGAAACATTCTGCATTATTTTTGGATAAAGCTGCAGGCATCCGTTTTGCCGGTGTTTATGGAAGAGTTTCTTTTCATATTTATCAGGCAGGATTATAATGTGGATGTGCACTCACAAGTGAAAATCATTTTAAAAATTCTTTGCATGATTGTATTGACAACAAATTACACGAGGAGTAGCATGACACAGTTGTTAATAAGAATAAGGACTTGGTATAAGATATGGACATAATTGCCTTTCTAATCGTCTTTCCTTTTCTGGCCGCTCTGGTTCTTTCTTTTTTGAGGAAGCAGCAGGCACTCCGAAGCGTATTTGTGTTTGTAAGCTGCGGAGTTATTATTGCTGCTGTTCTCTATTTTTCAGTGACCGGAATGATCATGAACCACACGCAGTCGTTTCTTCCCGAGACGCATAATTTCGATCTGGCGATGATGACTGCGGAGTATGTCCTGATGATTCTGATCGTAGGGTACGCGGTAAAATACAGGAAGTATTATGTAGCACTGCTTTCCATAGTACAGACAGGGATGATGACGTGGCTGGATTTCTCCGGCGAGCACAGGGTTATACCTGCTCCGCATATCCTGTCCGACAAGCTGACGATTATGATGTGTCTTATGATCGGTGTGATCGGAACCCTTATCTGCGTATATGCAGTGGGTTATATGAAAGAGTATCACGCGCATCATAAGGAATTTAAAGATAGATCTGCTTTCTTCTTTGCCATTCTTTTTGTTTTTCTTGGTGCAATGTTCGGTCTTGTGTTTTCCAACAACCTTACGTGGATGTATTTTTTCTGGGAGATCACAAGTCTGTGTTCATTCCTTCTGATCGGATATACCAGGACAGCTGAATCAACCAATAATGCTTTCCGTGCGCTTTGGATGAACCTCCTGGGCGGTCTCGGATTCGCCATAGCAATTGTCTACTGTGTACTGAAGCTTGGTGTTGCTGACCTGTATAGCTTTGTTGCAACGGGTACAGGCCTTGAGGCTGCCCTGATACCTTTGGCGCTTCTCGCGTTCGCCGGACTGACAAAGAGTGCGCAGCTGCCTTTTTCCAACTGGCTGCTTGGTGCGATGGTTGCACCTACACCTACCTCGGCCCTTCTTCACTCGGCAACCATGGTAAAAGCCGGTGTATTCCTCTTAATCCGTCTTTCGCCGATGTTCCAGGGAAACCTGGTGGGAACCATGGTGACAACAATCGGCGGATTTACCTTCCTTATGACTTCAATGCTTGCAATTTCGCAGAGCGACAGCAAAAAGGTTCTCGCCTATTCGACAATATCAAATCTTGGCCTGATAACAGCATGCGCCGGTATCGGCATGCATGAGGCCGTATGGGCCGGAGTGCTTCTGATGCTCTTCCATGCTGTATCAAAATCGCTGATGTTCCTTTCTGTCGGTGCTGTGGAAAACAGTCTTGGAAGCCGGAATATTGAAGATATGCACGGACTCATTGTGAAACTGCCGGGACTGGCTTTTGTTATGATTACAGGTATTGCAGGAATGTTCCTCGCTCCGTTCGGCATGTTGATTTCCAAGTGGGCGGCGCTCAAAGCGTTTGTCGATTCGGGCAGCATGCTTCTGGTGGTTTTTCTGGTATTCGGCAGTGCAACAACACTATTCTACTGGACAAAATGGCTCGGCAAATTATTGGCGGTTATTCATAATTCAGCCCGGCTGCACAGTCAGGTCGGCAAAAGCCAATGGATCTCACTTCTGTCGCAGGCATTTATTATGATTGCACTCTGCATTATGTTCCCTGTTATTTCTACCTATATGGTCGAGCCTTTCCTCTCGGAAATGTTCCACTCGTCCCTGCCGGCTATTATCAGCGCAGGCAATATGAATATCATGCTTATGATGCTCTTTGCAATTGTCATTCTTCCGATTGCTGTCCGTTTCCTGACTTTCGGCAAAAAGCAAAAAATTGTCATGTCATACATGGGCGGCGCCAATACCGGTGACGACAGGCACTTTATTGACTCTTTCGGAGAGAAAAAAGAAATCTACCTTGCCAACTGGTACATGGATGATTATTTCGGCGAGAAGAAACTGCTGCGGCCTTCCATTATGATAGCAGCCGGGGTTATCCTTGTCCTTATGGGAATTGTGATCGGAGGTGCATTGTAATATGACAACTGCAATTGCAATCGCGCTCTATCTGATACTAGGTCCGATCATCGGCGGCCTTCTGGCAGGAATTGACAGAAAACTGTCGGCCCGCATGCAGGGAAGACAGGGACCGCCGCTTTTACAGCCCTTCTATGATCTGTTTAAACTGTTTGCCAAACAGGTTGTCGTTGTCAACCATGTCCAGGACTTCCTGGTCGGCGGATTCCTTGTTTTTATAATCTTTACGGGATGCCTGTTCTTTTCCGGCGGAGACCTCCTTCTGGTGTTCTTTGCCCTGACCCTCGCAGGTATCTTTTTTATGATGTCCGCCTGTTCGGCCAACTCCCCTTACAGCAGCATGGGCGCACAAAGAGAGCTTCTGCAGATGATGGCATATGAACCGATGGTTCTTCTCGTCGGTATTGGGTTTTATATGTCGACGGGCATCATGTCGACAGGCAGTTTTGCTGTGTCTGATATCATCAAAAGCAGCACATCGAACATTCTCTACCTGCCGGGATTTTTTATCGGCTTCGTCTTTATTCTTGCAATCAAGCTGCGCAAATCACCGTTTGACTTGAGTACCTCGCATCATGCACATCAGGAAATGGTAAAAGGCCTTACGACCGAGATTTCCGGTAATATCCTGGCGCTTGTTGAGCTTTCCCACTGGTATGAGAATGTATTCCTTCTGGGAATCGTGGGATTGTTTATCGTCAATTCAACCTGGTGGAGTGTGATTATTGCAGTCATTGTCTGCGTGGCTGTATATTTTCTGGAAATTTTTGCCGATATGGTTTTCCCGAGAGTTAAGTGGGAGTTTATGCTGAAATCAACCTGGCTGATCACCCTTGTGACCGGCGTACTGAATATGATTGTCCTTAGTGTGATCCGATAAGGCCCGACAGAAAGGCATGGTTATTATATGACAAGTATATCTAAATCCCCATGGCTGCTGCATTATGACGGTTCAAGCTGCAACGGCTGCGACATCGAAGTCCTGGCCTGCCTGACACCGGTTTATGATGTGGAGCGTTTTGGAATATTTAATACGGGAAATCCCAAGCACGCAGATATTTTTCTGATTACGGGCGGTATTAATGAACAGAATGCCCCTGTGGTCAAACAGATTTATGAGCAGATGCCGCATCCGAAGGTCGTAGTTGCCGTAGGAATCTGTGCCTGTGACGGCGGGATTTTCAAAGAATGCTACAATATCCTGGGCGGGGTGGATACAGTGCTGCCGGTGGATATTTTTGTGCCCGGCTGTGCGGCACGCCCTGAGGCCATTATTGACGGCGTTGTAAAAGCGATCGGACTTCTTCAGGAGAAGAGAAATGCAGCGAAGAAGCAGAACGCAGCCCAAAAGCGCAGTGCAGGCAAAGAGCGTGATGCGGCCAAGAAGGAGGCAACAAAATGACAGACAATCAACTGACAGATAATAAGCTGACCAATATTGCCGCAGTTGAGCTTCTGGCGAGTTGCCAGCAGCTCAAGAATGACGGTTACCATATCATGCAGATCTGCGCAGTGAGAACAACCGGCGGATATGAGCTGACCTACTCTTTTGGCCTGGATTATGCCATGGTCAATCTCCGCATGATCATTTCAACGGATGAGGAAGTTATGTCGATCAGCAGTATTTTTTCGCCGGCTTTCCTGTACGAGAACGAGATCCGTGAGCTTTTCGGAGTGCAAATACAGAGGATTAACGTTGACTACAAGGGCAACTTGTACCGCATCGCAGTAAAAACGCCTTTTAAGGACTAGTAAGGGAGAACATCTATGTCTGTAAGAAGTATAGTACCTTTCGGACCGCAGCACCCGGTGCTTCCGGAACCGATTCATTTGGATCTTGTACTTGAGGATGAGAGAGTCGTAGAAGCGATCCCGTCCATCGGCTTTATTCACCGCGGCCTCGAAAAGCTTGTAGAAAAAAAAGATTTTGTTGAGTATGTCTATGTGGCTGAGCGTGTCTGCGGTATCTGCAGCTTTATGCACGGCATGGGCTACTGCGAGGCTATTGAACATACGATGGGAATTGAAGTTCCCGAGCGCGCCAAATATTTGCGTACGATCTGGAGCGAAATGTCCCGTATTCACAGTCATATGATGTGGCTTGGCCTTTTAGCCGATGGATTCGGCTTTGAGAGCCTTTTTATGGAATCCTGGCGTATGCGTGAAAAGATCCTCGATATGTTTGAATACTCGACCGGCGGCCGCGTTATTTTCTCTGTTAACAAGATCGGCGGCCAGCGTAAAGATATGCCCGACGATATGATTGCCGATTTTGTCGGTATTCTTGATGGTATGGAGAAGGAAATCAGATCACTTTCGCACACGTTCCTCAACGATTACGCCGTAAAATCCCGTCTCGAAGGTGTTGGATTCCTGACAAAGCAACAGGCCCACGATCTTGGGGCTGTCGGTCCGTTCATGCGTGCAAGCGGTATCGCCCTTGACACAAGAAAGACCGGCTATGCTGCATATGCCCACCTTGAATTTGAACCGATCATAAGCACGGTCGGTGATTCGTATGCGCGAACAGATGTACGTATTCGTGAAATATTCCAATCCATTGACCTGATTCGCCAGGCAGCAGCCAAAATTCCGGCCGGTGATGTTGCGGTACCCTTCAAAGGAAACCCGACGGGTGAGTATCTCATGCGCGTGGAGCAGCCCAGAGGCGAAGCCATTTACTATGTAAAGGGTAACGGAACCAAGAATTTGGACCGTTTTCGTCTGCGTACGCCGACCTTTGCCAACATCCCCGGTCTTGTTGAGACGCTTAAGGGCTGCCAGTTGGCGGATGTACCGATTCTGATCCTGACCATTGACCCATGCATAAGCTGTACAGAGAGGTAATTTTTGACAATGAGTATAATTAGCTTTTCAAGGACCGTTCTGCACAATCTTTTCAGTAAACCCGCGACCCGCAATTACCCGCAGGTCCCGAGGGAATATCCGTTACGTACGCGCGGCCAGATCGGCATTGATATTGATTCCTGTATTTTTTGCGGGATTTGTCAGAAAAAATGTCCCACGGGAGCAATTGCCGTGGTTCGTGAGACAAAGAACTGGTCGATCAATCGTTTCGGATGTATCCAGTGCGGCGAGTGTGTGGGGGTGTGCCCCAAAAAATGCCTTACCATGCTGCAGACATATGCAGAATCGAATGCGACAAAAACACGCGAAAATTTTACACAGATAATGAAGGCTGCCCCGGGAGAACCGCCGAAAACAGCTGCATCGGAAACACAAAATACAGCCCTGACAGCAGATACAACAAAGGAGTAATTACATGCATGATTCTCATAAAGCTAAAGATATGATAGATTTTGCGGCTGTAAAAGCCAAAGAACTTGGCAAAAACAAAGTGACTAAGGTTTTTATTACTGTCGGAGACAGCTCCGGTTATTCGGCTGAGAGCATTCTTTTGTATTTCAAGGACCTCTCCGAAGGAACTGTCTGTGAAAACGCTGAAGTTGTTATTACTACTGTTAAGGCATCGCTCAAATGCCCGCAGTGCGGAGAAATATTTCCTAGAAAACTGATGGCATATGCCTGTCCTGTCTGCGGAACCGAAGGACTGCCGGGCAAAATCGGCACAGAAATAACCATCGATGGTATAGAGGCAGAATGAATCTTCTTGTCACGGTTTTAGGTGTTGTGCAGGGGGTGGGATACCGCCCTTTTGTTGCGCGCCTCGCTCATGAACTGGGTATAACCGGTACGGTCAGAAACAGCGGCGGTAATGTTCACATTCTCGCACAGGGCAGCCAGACCCAATTGGATCTTTTTGTCAGGACTCTTTCCGAAAGAAAGCCGCCGGATGCCAGCGTGATTCAGATTCTGACAGAGACTGCAGCAGGCGAAGAGGAATATTCGGATTTTCAAATAGTTAACAGCACCGGGACGATTGAATATACACCTCTTCTTCCGACAGATCTGCCTGTTTGCCGGACATGCCGGGAGGAGCTTTGCGATCCGCAGAACCGCCGTTTCGGTTATTCTTTCATCAGCTGTGCGGACTGCGGTCCCCGCTTCAGCATAATGGAAACAATCCCGTATGACCGCGGGACGATTACGATGAATGAATTCCCGATGTGTCCTTCCTGCAGTAAAGAATATACAGGTGACGACAGACGCCGTCATGCACAGACCATCTCCTGCCGCGAATGCGGTCCGCAGCTGATCCTTGCAATACCCGGTCTGACTTTACATAAAGATACGGCTCTTTCTCGAAGTATAGAAATTCTGGGCGGCGGCGGGGTTCTTGCGATAAAGGGAATAGGCGGCTATCAGCTGGCCTGCCGTCCTGATCTTCCGGCGGCAGTTGACTCGCTGCGGCGGTTTAAGAACCGTGACCGTAAGCCTTTTGCCGTGATGTTCCCGAATCTCGACCGGATAAAAGATGCCTGTATCGTGTCGTTGGAGGAGGAGCGCCTTCTCCTTTCCACAGCACGGCCGATCGTACTGCTTGCAGCAGAGCGTCCCAAACTGCCCCAATCGTCTTTGCGGAAAGAAATTTTCTGCCCCGGAGTGAATGCAGGGAGCCGGTTTCTGGGCGCTTTTCTTCCTTATACTGCACTCCATCATCAATTGACGGATGCGAGCGGACCCCTGATAATGACCAGCGCCAATAAGTCGAACGAACCGATTCTTTTCCGGGATGAAGATGTCCTCCTGGAGACATCTCCGTATCTTTCCGGGGTGCTCTACAATACCAGAAGAATAGTCACTCCGCTCGACGATTCCGTTGCCCGGGTGATTTCCGGCAAATCCCAGGTAATCAGAAGAAGCCGCGGGTATGTGCCTTCGCCGGTTATTCTCTCCGAAAACACCCCCCATACAATCCTTGCGATGGGCGGCGACTTAAAAAGCAGCTTTTGCCTGTACCAGAATGACCGCGCGTACCTGAGTCAGTATTTTGGCGACATGGAGAGTTATCAGGTCCGGAAAAATTATCAGGAGAGTATTCTCCGGATGCAGAGGCTCTTTCATCTGGAGCCGGACATGCTGGCGTGCGACCTTCATCCGCTGTATAGGACGTCTGCCATGACAGAAGAATGGAACGGTCATAAGGATATCCGGCGTGTTTTGGTCCAGCACCACCATGCACATGCAGCCTCCGTTTTGGCAGAACACGGTATTGATTCGTGTATCGGCGTTACCTTTGACGGGACGGGCTACGGAACGGACGGGGCAATATGGGGCGGAGAATTTCTTCTTCTAAGCGGGGCCTTCTTCACAAGGGAGGCGCATCTTTCGTATGTGACGCTTTGCGGCGCAGATGAGGCAGCGCGGCAGGCGGACCTGACGGCGGCCTGCTATCTGTCCGCAGCCGGAGAAGAACTCCGCCACAAAGATGCTGCCGTGATCCGCGCCGCCCTGCTTGAGAAAAGCCTTACACAGCAGACAAGCAGCATGGGCCGGCTCTTTGATGCTGTAAGTTCTGTGCTGGGGATCTGCCATTTGAATTCCTACGAAGGTGAATGTGCAGTTATGCTTGAAAATACTGCAGCCGAAGCAATAGAGGATGGTATTTTGCCGTATCCCTTGCATTTTCCGATGACGCATGGTATGGATGAAAGTACAGCCGATCAGATTGCACTGCTTGATGAAATCTATCACGCGGTCAAAAATGGCTGTGACACAAAGGCGCTCGCACTGGGTTTTCACATGGCAATCGTTGAGATGGTTGTCACCCTTTGTATTCATATCAGGGAAAAAAGCGGCGAGACACGCGCGGCTTTGTCCGGAGGCGTTTTTGCAAATCTGATTCTTGCGGAAAAATGTGCTGCGGAACTCGAAAAAAACAGTTTTACGGTCTATATAAATCAGTCGGTTCCGACCAATGACGGAGGAATCTGCCTCGGGCAGGCCTGGATCTGCGGACAAATGCTGAAATAGAGCAGATATTGAATTGAGGGAATAATTATGTGTGTTGCTATGCCTGGAAAAGTGATTTCCGTACGCGGAACAAAAGCCGTTGTGGATTTTGCCGGAAACAGAATGAATGCCGAAGCGGGGCTTGTTGCTGTGAAGCCGGGCGATTCCGTGCTCGTACATGCCGGGTGCATTTTGCAGGTACTTCCGGAAGATGAGGCGAATATCCTTGCCGATCTTTTTGCTGAGCTTGAAGATCTATGAAGGATTACAGGAGCTTTCTCAAAGAATATGACGGGCCGCTGATCCGGATTATGGAGATATGCGGTACACACACGGCTTCCATCGCGCACTGCGGGATAGTGAGCCTTATATCATCCAGGATTCAGCTGATTTCCGGACCCGGTTGTCCGGTGTGCGTTACGGTGACCGAATATATTGACCGACTGATCACTCTTAGCCTCACTCCGGATACGGTTGTCGTAACATTCGGTGATATGATCCGCGTGTCCGGCAGCCGGCAAAGCCTTCAGGATGTCCGCTCCGAAGGCGGGCAGGTGCGGATGGTTTATTCGCCGCTCGATATGATCGGTTTAGCCCTGGCAGAGCAGGGAAAAACCTTCGTATTTGCGGCGATCGGCTTTGAAACGACGACCGCGGTATATGCTGCGCTGATGGATGAAATTGTCCATGCAGGCATTGCGAATATCAGGATTCTGACGTCCCTGAAAACGATGCCGCGTGTAATTGAATGGGTGTGCAGCATGCAGGGCGGAATTGACGGATTTCTGGCACCGGGACATGTAAGCGTGATTACCGGAAGCGACCTTTTCTTACCACTTTCCGAAAAATATCATGTTCCCTTTGCTGTGGCCGGATTTGAGGGCGAACAGATTCTCATCGCGCTCTATGCACTGGTCAAAATGATATCACACGGCGATGGCAAGGTGATGAATCTATATCCGTCGGCGGTAACGGCAGGCGGCAACAGAACAGCTCAAAACAGGATCGACACATATTTTGAACCCTGTGATGCAGCGTGGCGGGGGATGGGTGTCATCCCTGATTCCGGTATGGTGCTGCGGTCCGAATATCTCGAATACGACGCCGGCAGCCGGGATCTTTTCTCCGATCACAGCCATCATCCCGAGTGCCGGTGTGCCGGGGTGATTACCGGCGCACTAAAGCCGCAGGATTGCCCGCTTTTCGGGACACTCTGCACACCGGACAAACCGCAGGGGGCATGCATGGTCTCGACTGAGGGAAGCTGTTACAGCTATTTTGTGAACAGGAGAAACGCATAATGAGGATAACAATGGCACATGGAAGCGGAGGCAAAGCAACCACCGAGCTGATCTCGTCCATATTTGCCCGCTATTTTGATAATCCTGTCCTGGCAAAAATGGAGGATGCCGCAGTCGTGCCCGGAGCGGCCCGCATTGCGATGACGACAGACAGCTTTGTTGTGACGCCGCTCTTTTTTGCGGGCGGAGATATCGGAAAGCTCGCCGTCTGCGGAACCGTCAACGACCTCGCAATGAGCGGTGCGGCGCCGAAGTATCTGACATGCGGATTTATCCTCGAGGAAGGCGTCGAAGTCGGCGACCTGGAAAGAATTGTATTTTCGATGGCACAGACGGCTGCAGATGCCGGTGTACTGATTGTTGCTGGCGACACCAAAGTTATCGAGGGCAAAGGCGGACTCTATATAAACACCGCCGGTGTCGGATTCCTGCCGGAAGGAGATTTTGAGGTGAGTTCCTCGTTTTGCGGGGACGGCGATGTGATCCTTCTTTCCGGAACCCTTGGCGACCATCATGCTGCCATCTTAAGTGCCCGTATGGGGATTGAGAACACAATCCAAAGTGACTGTGCACCGCTCCACGGGATGGTGTCTGCGCTTCTGGATGAAAAAATCCGGGTCAGGGCGATGCGTGACGTCACGCGCGGCGGCCTTGCAACCGTACTGCACGAATTTGCTGCTGCTTCCCGAAAATGCCTCCGGATCCGGGAAGACCAGATCCCCGTAACAGCTCAGGTTAAGGGCTTCTGCGGAATCCTCGGCCTTGACCCCCTCTACATGGGAAATGAAGGTAAAATGGTTGCCGTTGTCGCCAGAGAAGATGCGGACAGGGCATTGGAATGTCTCAGAAGCAGTCCTTATGGGAAGGATGCCTCGATCATCGGCGAAGTGGTTTCCGGAGAAGAAGGGACACTTCTGCTGCACACCCGAACCGGCGGCATAAGAATGCTGACGGAGCTTTACGGTGAGGGGCTTCCGCGGATTTGCTGAAATAGGGGGGAAGGCGACGGATACAGTAATGAGTCCCTCATTCATTCAAATTCAGTAATCATCTTGTACATCAGCAAATATGGGTATAAAATTACTGATTTAAGGAATACAAATAGTGATGGAGTTAATAAATATGGAAGACAAAAAAGAAACATTAAATAAGATTGGCATCGAGAGTATCTATAAACTTACGATGGAAGATGCGTGTAAAGCAATGAACACCCGATTGGAAGGCTTAACATCATCAGAATTTCAAGCCAATCAGGAAAAATACGGCAAGAATGTTATAAGTGAAAAGAAAAAGAAATCGATTCTACTGGTTTTTCTTGGAAATTTTATCAGTGTTATGGCAATTCTTCTTTGGGTAGGCGGCGTTGTCGCCTTTTTTGCCGGCATGCCGGAATTGGGTATTGCCATCTGGCTTGTAAATGTAATTAACGGTGTTTTCAGCTTCTGGCAGGAATTCCGCGCCAGTAAAGCAACCGAAGCACTAAGGAAGATGCTGTCCTCGTATGCAAGGGTTATCCGTGACAACCAGGAGCAGCAGATATTGACGGAGGATCTGGTGCCGGGAGATATCATGATCCTGGCTGAAGGCGATAAAATCAGTGCTGATGCAAGACTACTTGAAAGCAGCGACCTTCAGGTGGATCAATCGACGCTGACAGGTGAATCCAACCCGGTACGCAAAACACATGATCCGGTCTATTGGGAAGGATTGTCGCAGTCTGAGATCCCGAACCTCATTTTTGCCGGAACCAGCGTATCCAGCGGGACCGCGAAAGCCGTAGTTGTATCAATAGGAATGGACACAATGTTCGGCAAGATTGCCCATTTAACACAGAGTATGAAGGAAGTGCAGAGTCCGCTGCAAAAGGAACTGGATAAACTTACAAAACAGATTTCATTTATGGCCATAGGTTTTGGTGTTGTGTTTTTTATCGCAGCGGTCTTTTTCGTAAAAGATTCCGTAGCGAAATCATTTGTTTTTGCACTGGGAATGATCGTTGCCTTCATCCCGGAAGGATTGCTTCCTACGGTTACATTATCCCTGGCTATGGCTGTTCAGCGTATGGTCAAGGAACATGCATTGGTCAAACGGTTATCGGCCGTTGAGACATTGGGCTGTACGTCTGTTATTTGTTCGGATAAGACAGGAACGCTTACACAAAATGAAATGACTGTATGTAATTTATGGCTTCCCGGACAGGATCTTGAGGTAACCGGACAGGGATATGCGCCTGACGGTAAAATAATATACCAGGGGAAAGAAATTACTGCTGCCGGCGATGAAGCGTTAAAGACGCTTCTTACTGCGGCCAGCCTTTGCAGTAATGCGCGTCTGGTTGCGCCCAATGAGGAAAACAACAGGTATACGGTCTTAGGTGACCCGACGGAAGTCTGTCTGGGTGTCGCTGCGCAAAAGGCGGGAATTGACGTCGATGCACAATCAAAGCTGACACCGCGTCTCCGGGAACTGCCATTTGATTCGCGGCGTAAAAGAATGAGCACGATTCACCAGCTCGAAAGGCCTGTTAACGGAAGCAGCCGCATTGCGTATATCAAAGGAGCACCCAAAGAAGTCCTTGACCTGTGCACCGGAATATACAAAGATGGTGTGATGGCGGAAATCACCGTTGAAGACCGCACAGAAATCATGCAGGCCAACGACCGGTATGCACGTAAAGGACTGCGCGTTTTGGCTGTTTCGTGCCGATATCTCTCCCGGGAGGATGGATTTCCGGCAGCCCTCAGCGCATATACCCCGGAGCTTGTTGAACAGAAAATGATCTTTATCGGGCTTGTTGTCATGGCGGATCCGCCAAGGCCGGAAGTCGCTGAAGCAGTAGCATTATGCCATAAGGCAAAAATACGTATTATCATGATAACAGGCGATTATGGTCTGACTGCGGAGAGTATTGCCAGACGTATTGGAATCATCACAGAGGATCACCCCCAAATTGTATCCGGTGTTGAACTGGAAAAAATGTCCGATGATGAACTGAAAACCGTACTCAAAGATGAAGTTATTTTTGCCAGGGTTGCACCGGAGCAGAAATACAGAATCGTCTGCAATCTTCAGGAACTAGGAGAGATTGTCGCAGTTACAGGTGATGGCGTAAATGATGCCCCGGCTCTTAAAAAAGCGGATATCGGTGTGGCTATGGGTATATCAGGTACGGATGTTGCCAAGGAAGCGGCCGATATTATTCTCACGGACGATAACTTCGCCACCATTGTCATGGCTATTGAGGAAGGCCGTGCCGTATACAGCAATATCAGGAAATTCCTTCTTTACATACTTAACAGCAACGTACCGGAAGCCGTGCCATCGGCAGCCTTCCTGTTTTCAAGGGGCGGTATTCCGCTTCCTCTGACAATCATGCAGATACTTACCATTGACCTCGGTACGGATATGATGCCGGCGCTTGGGCTCGGAACGGAACTGCCCGAAGAAGGTATCATGGACCGCCCCCCGCGTCCGCGAAAAGAAAGCCTGCTCCACAAGAATCTTGTTATCAAAGCATTCCTGTGGTACGGCATGCTTGAAGCGGGCATTTCGATGGGGGCCTACTTCTTTGTTAACTTTCTCCACGGATGGCCCAATGTTCCGCTTGCTTCCGCCGGCCCGGTTTACATGCAGGCAACAACCATGACACTGGCTTCCATTGTATTCTGCCAGATAGGAGCTGTAATGAACTGCCGGACCGAGAAGCAGTCCGTCTTTAAGGTCGGCCTATTTAAAAACAAAAGGGTTCTTCTGGGTATTATGGTCGAAATCCTGCTCCTGTGTGCAATCATTTATGTGCCGTTCCTGCAGGGGGTTTTTCAGACAGCGCCTATCGGCCTAAAAGAATGGGGAGTGCTGTGCCTGGTACCGATACCGGTAATTCTTATTGAAGAAGTAAGAAAATATTTTTTCCGCCATTATGGTATGATGAAAAAAAGCAGGAGGTAAAAACATGAAAGCTATTATAGTAGGCTGCGGAAAGTTAGGTTCCGGATTAGCTCTGAGCCTGATCCGGAAAGGGCACACTGTGACCATCATTGACATTGACCCGGCAGCATTTCAATTGCTCGGACAGGATTTTAAAGGCGAGAAAATTGTCGGAGTAGGTTTTGACCGCGATATATTGGAGCAGGCCCGGATTCTTTCTGTTGATGCAGTTATTGCCTGCAGCAAGAGTGATGACGCCAATGCTTTGATTGGAAGAATCGCACGGAATATCTATAAAGTGCCCCATGTCATCTCCCGTCTGTATGACCCGAGAAGGGCGGAAATATACCGCTCACTTGGCATTCAGACAATATCCACAACAACCTGGGGAGTCTTTCGCGCCATAGAAATGCTCAGTTACAGCGATCTTGACAGTGTGTTGACGATCGGTGACAGCAATGTTGAGATTATCAGGATTGACGTACCGCAGCTCCTGATCGGCAGAACGGTCAATGAATTGACCGTATTCGGGGAAATACAGGTCGTTGCTGTCAGCCGGGGAAATAAATCATTTATGCCGACTCTGGGAACTGTGTTTCAGCAAGAAGATATCGTCTATATCTCTGTGCTTGCTTCATCTGCAAAGAGACTGGAAGCCCTGTTGGGAAGATCTTAAAATGGAGGAGAACTCAATGAACGTAATAATTGTTGGCGGTGGCCAGGTTGGCGCATATATTGCAAATATACTTCTTAAGAATAATTGCTCTGTCAAAGTGATAGAGAGCAGGGACAATGTCTTTGAAAAATTAAGGAAAGAAATTCCGCTTGAAAATATTGTCTTCGGCAACGGGTCAGACCCGAGTGTCCTGGAAGCTGCCGGAATTGCGAAAGCGGATGTCGTTGCAGCAGTTACCGGTGCGGATGAAACCAACCTTGTTGTTGCGACAATTGCAAAGTTTGAATTTGATGTATCCCGCGTCATTGCACGCGTCAATAATCCCAGGAATGCCTGGCTCTTCGATGCAGGTATGGGGGTCGATGTCGGTTTGAATCAGGCTGACTTAATGGCGCATCTTGTTGTTGAAGAAATAGATCTCAAAAATATGCTTACTCTTATAAAACTGAAACGCAGTAATTTCTCAATTGTCCAGGTAAAAGTTGACAGTCAGTCCGCGATTGCGAATAAAACAGTAAAGGATCTGGTATTGCCTGCAAATGCCGTGCTGATTGCAGTCTATCGGGGAAACGATGTTATTATACCTCATGGAGATACCGTTATTACCGCAGACGATACCATTGTGGCCTTTGCGGATGAAGATGCCCAGGTTGTTATAAACAGTCTTTTCTGTGCCCCTGTTTGCGCTGTGAAATAATCACAGTCTGAGGGAAATCCCGCCCAAACCGCAAAATTACAATCGAACATCTTTGTATGCTATGGTAAGATGTAGTCGATATTTGTATGCCCGAAATTGTTTTCACCAGGAGGGAGAATATGGCAAAAGTTCTTAAGGCCGCAGAAATGAATAAATGCATCGGCTGTTTTACCTGTATGAATATTTGTTCCATTGTAAACCGGCAGAATCATTCCATAACCAAAAGCGCAATTAAAGTACGTACAAGCGGTGGTATGACCGGTCATTTTGTTGCGATTGTCTGCATAGCCTGCCAGGACCCTGCATGCATGGAGGCCTGCCCCAGCGGAGCTCTGACCAAACGCCCCGGCGGCGGTGTCCTTTTGCAGGAAGACAAGTGTATCGGCTGCCATAAATGCGAAAAGGCCTGCATCATGCAGTCCGTTTTTTTTGATGACGAGAAACAGAAGCCGATCATTTGCAGGCACTGCGGATCCTGTGCGCTTTTTTGCCCGCATCAGTGCCTGATTATGGAGGAGGTTGACGAGACATGATTTATGAAAAATTTATGCGAATTCTCTATGTTGACCTGTCAACCGGCAAAATTCGAATTGAGAAAAGAGAAGATCTGATGCCTTATCTCGGCGGAGTAGGTATTGCCAGTAAGCTTCTTGAAGAAAATATGCGTCCGGATCTGGGTGCGCTCGATCAGGAACAGCCGATCGTTTTCGCTATCGGTGCAGGTACCTGGATGTTTCCTGTATTAACCAAAACGGTTGCGATGTTCCGCTCCCCCCTGACAAATGAACTTGGTGAGAGTTATGCCGGCGGACGTCTGGCGATGACAATGTTTATGGCCGGTTATGATGCTATTGTATTGACCGGCAAATCAATGAAACCGGTTTATCTTCAGATTTCCAGCAATGACGTCCAGCTGAAGGATGCCCGTGCCATGTGGGGGCTTCAAAGCGAAGCTACCGGGCAGGCCATCCGTGATCGTCAGACCGGCGGCGGTAAACGCAGCATTATCCGGATCGGGCCTGCCGGAGAAAACAAAGTAGCATTTGCAAGTGTCTGTGTGGATTCATACCGCCATTTCGGACGCCTGGGTCTTGGAGCTGTCATGGGAAGCAAAAACCTGAAAGCCATGACTGTTATTGGTGACTGCTCCATCCATATCCAGAATACGCAGAAATATTTCAAAGTGTACCAGCAGATTTTCAAAAAATGCACCAGCACGGACATGATGGCCAAATACCATGATGCCGGGACACCGATCAATATTGCTTCACTGAACGCAGCAGGCGCCCTGCCGACACTGAATCTGCAGACAGCAACTTTTGAACAGGGAGACCAGATTTCCGGAGAAGCTTTTGCCAAAAAGAATCTGGTCCGTAAGCTGGCCTGCACAGGCTGCCCTGTCGGCTGTATCCATATCGGCATGTACCGCCGTGAATTTGACAAGGGTCACGAGTATGAAGCGATCAGTGTCAGCTATGATTATGAATTGATTTTCGCACTAGGCAGTTTCCTTGGTATTCAAACCAGCGATGAGATCATAGCCCTTATTGATGAGGTTGAAGAAACCGGCATGGATGCGATGAGCTGCGGCGTCTGCCTCGGATGGGCGACGGAAGCTTTCAGCAACGGACTTATCACCGAAGAACAGACTCTGGTTAAGCTGGCTTTTGGCGATGCCAGCGGGTATCTGCAGGCCATCCGGTTCCTCGCTCGCGGCAAGAATAAATTCTATCGTGATTTGGGACGGGGAAGCCAGCATGCATCGTCAGTCTATGGCGGCTCCGAGTATGCGATGCAGATTGCCGGCAATGAAATGCCCGGTTATCATTCCGGATACGGTGCACTTATTGGTGCTGCTGTAGGAGCCCGGCATTCCCATCTATGCAACGGCGGATATTCGATCGACCAGAGCATGAAGGAATTTGATGAGACGGTAATGGTCGATAAAATTTTCAACGAAGAAGTCGAACGCTGCATGACCAATTCCCTGATCATGTGTCTTTTTGCCCGTAAAGTCTATGACCGGCAGACGATACTCGATGCTCTGAACAGTGTCGGCTGGAGTTTGACCGATCAGGACCTCACTGATATTTCCAAGCGCATCTACCGGACTAAGCTGCGCATCAAGAATGCCTATGGTTTCCGTCAGAAAGCGGTCAAACTGCCAAAGCGCTTCTTTGAAACGCCAAGCATGCACGGTCCTCTTGATGAGACAACCGCGCAGCATATGATCAAGGATTATGCAGCCAAAACAGATGCGCTGATGCTTGAAGCCGATCCACTGCTGACTTTGCCTGCAACGGCAGGAGCGGTAACGGATCCCGGGAAATGATGAATTAAACATATGACAGAGAAAATCAATAAAAGCACTTCATCCGATCCAAGATACAGCCGGCAGATCAGCCTGCCCGAAATCGGGCCGGCCGGTCAGTTTTTGTTGGCGCAAAAAAAGGTTCTGGTGGTTGGTGCAGGGGGTCTGGGGTCGCCGCTGCTGTTTGCGCTGGCAGGCGCAGGTATCGGCCACATTACCATTGTAGACATGGATACTGTAAGCGAATCCAACCTGAACCGTCAATTCCTGTACCGGGAAGCGGACCTTGGCCGGTCCAAAGCAATAGTTGCGGCTGAACGGCTTCAGGCATATCATCCTGACTTGTCTGTTGATGCGGTCGCGCAGCCTCTGTCGGATCATAATGCGCCTGACCTGATACGCTCCCATGATCTTGCCATTGCAGCGGTGGATAACAGACGAAGCAGGCTTTTGATTAATCAGTACTGCTGCAGGTTCGGGCGCACCATGATTGACGGGGGAGTCCGCGAACTCAGCGGATATGCGGCCGTGATAGAACCCGGGCGTACGCCCTGCTATTATTGCCTTTTCGGCATCGATGAAAAAGCACCGGCGAAGAATCCGCCAGGGGTGCTTGGTTCGATTGCCGGCACGATCGGCTCTCTCGAAGCAACGCTTGCCCTGATCATACTATTGGGCCTCGAAAACCCCCTGGCAGGAGAGGTTCTGTACTTTCACGCCAAAAACATGTCTTTTGAACGCCTGAAAATAGAAAGGGATCCGGACTGCCCGCATTGTGCGGCCCTCTGGACCGGGAAACGGATTGTGAAAAATGAAGATTAAATATTATGCAGAAATCAGCGACTGGACGGGATGTACGGAAGAAGAAGTATCCATCGCAATAGGAGTCGAACCGGAAATACCGGTCCGCCGAATCATGTCCGTATTGGCTGTCCGCCATGGAGACGCTTTCCGGCGTAAAATTTACGATCCGGCATCCGGCATTTTGCAGGACGATATTTTTATACTGCTCAACGGCCGCCATCTGGCCCGGCTGAACGGTCTCGACTCGATGGCTGATGATAACGACACACTGGCCGTCATACCGGTTACGGAAGCAGGCTGATTTCATCTCCCGGTCTGATCCGGCCGCCCTTTATTATACGTGCAAAAATTCCTTCACGGGGCATTATACAGTCAGCGGCCTGTTGGAAGACAGCACAGTTCTGATAGCATGCCTTACCGATTTGTGTTACTTCAAACTCGCAGAAGCCAATTGTGAAACGGGATCCGACAGGTAATTCATACAGGCTTATGCCTTCGGTCGTAATATTTTCTGCGAAGCGCCCGGTACACAGACCCTCCATACCCAGCATTTCCATTTTACGGATGCTTTCTATGCCGAACAAAGAGACCTGGCGATTCCCGGAACCGGCATGTGCGTCTCCTTCGAGACCCCAGTCTTCCCTGCATAATCCTTCAGGGACGGTATGCCTGGGTACACCTTTTTTTTCGCTGATTTGGATGGCAATGACGATGGCCATACTGAATACCGTCCTCTATTTTATCCGGCCTGCCTGGTCTTTTGACTTCTATTCCCGGCGAAGCCATACCCCGGATTTGCCGCCGGATTTCTCCAGCAGACAGATATCATGAATGACCATGCCGCGGTCAACCGCCTTGCACATATCGTAAAGGGTCAGGGCGGCAACCGATACTGCGGTAAGAGCTTCCATTTCCACACCGGTTTTGCTGGTAGTCCGGACACTGGCTTCAAGTATAACCTGATCAGGCAGGAACGGCGAAATATTCAAATCAATGCCGTCTATCGACAGGGGATGACAGAGAGGAATCAGGTCGGGTGTCTTTTTGGCCGCCATAATTCCGGCTACACGGACAACCGCGAAAACATCCCCTTTGGGCATTTTGCCATCCAACAGCAGCTGAAGGGTTTCGGGCTTCATGCTGATCCGGGCTGCAGCGCGGGCTTCCCGGCGTGTAATAGCTTTCTCGCCGACTTCAACCATACGGGCGTCACCGGCTTCGTTCAAATGGCTAAGAGGATGATCACTCATGTGTATACCTCCCGGGAGTATTGTAATTTTGAATATTAACGGGATGAAATGATTTCACCCGGATGCAGAAGCCGGTAACCGCCCATATTCTCCAGCCTGCGGCGGAATTCCGCAGATTTCAGCAAAGCCAGAAATCTTGTGATTAAAGGTGTTTCCAGTATATCTTTTCGCACCGCAAAATCATAGCACTCCTCAGCGACAGGAATAAAGTCCAGTCCGAATAGCCTGGCGGCTGCCATAATTGCAAGACCCGCGTCGGCGCTTCCGGCAGCAATCTGTGCGGCAACTCCGCTGTGTGTTATTTCTTCCCGGGTATATCCATTGATCCTGTCCGGCGTGATCCGGAGCTGTTCCAACTGGTAATCAAGGAGAATCCGGGTTCCCGAACCGCCCTGGCGGTTGACATAACGGAGACCGGGCCGAATCAGATCGGACAGTCCTCTGATCTCCTTCGGATTTCCTGCGGCGGTGATAAGTCCCTGCATCCGCCTTACGCCTTCTATGAGAACAACCGAATCATCACCGAAATAACGTGGCAGCAAAGGAAGGTTGTATGTGCCCGAACCGGCATCTAACAGATGAATCCCGGCCAGCTGCGACTCTCCGCGCTTAATTGCCATCAGGCCGCCCATACTGCCTGCGTGAGCCGACATCAGATGCATCGCGGACTGCTGCAGTATCTCCTGCGGGGACTTGCCGGTATCACTGTGAAACAGGTCGGATAACTCATCGAGAAGTGGGTCATGACTTCCGATCACACATAAAGTATTCCGGATATCATCCATATCACGAAGCAGACGGACTGTTATATCCTGCCCGGCCTCTGTTCCTTCACTGTTCTGTTCGATAACCGCGATTCCATCCGCACGTGCAAAGCTGTTCAGAAGTCCCGCACCGCGCTCCATCGGTATAGCGATCAACCGGCCGCGAACCTGATTCAGGCGTACGCGAATGTACTCCTGGTATTTGAGGGAAGACAATACCCTTCGGCTTAATACTGCATCCACTTCGCGGCGCCGGGGAATATCCAGCCGGGCGAATTCACGCAGCAGGGGGTAGAGGATCTCTTCAATTACAACCAGACCGGATACCGGATAACCAGGAACACCTATAACCGGTGTAGTCCCGCATATGCCGAGGATCGCCGGTTTGCCGGGGCGGACAGCCAGTCCGTGGATGATCACTTCGCCTGTTTTTTCAATGACGGCAGATGTAAAATCGCCTCTGCCGGCAGATGAGCCCGCCAGGATAAGAACCCAGTCACTTGCGGCCGCAGAGTGTATAAGGGTTGCTTCGAGCAAAGAAGGGTCATCCGGTACAATAGGCTGTACTTCAACAACAGCTCCAAACTGTTTCAGGCATGATGAAAAAACAGCGGAATTGAATTCAGGTATTTCGCCGGGCTTCAATTCGCCGGATGACGGCACTATCTCATCTCCGGTTGGAATAATGTAGATGACCGGCTTTCGGAGTACATCGATCCGGTTGACTCCGCCTGCCAGCAAGATTCCTACAACAGGAGGGGTTATCAGTGAGCAGCCGGGTAAAAGCATGTCACCGGCACAAAAATCTTCGCCGATCTGGCGTATGTGCTGCCAGGGCGTCGCTGACCGGATCAAAACGGCATTTTCCGCCATCCATACGACATCTTCAATCATAATGACTGCATCGTAAATATCCGGAAGGGCGTCACCCGTGTCAACCACGGTAAAATCACCGGAAGCCAGTATAACCGGTGTTGTTTCGGTTGCACCGAACGTGTCCGCAGCCCTGACGGCTATTCCGTCCATGGCGCTGGCCAGATAATGCGGTACGCTGCGGACTGCGTAAACGGCGCCGACGGTGAACCGGCCGTTTGCATACTGGACATCAACTGTTTCAACCGGCAGCGAAATGCCGGCCTGCAGCATTTTTTCCCTGTATACAGACAGCGCCTGAATGAGAGGAGTGTTTGTCAGATATCCCATGTAATCACTCAACCCCTTTCGCGGAATCGGAATCCATAAGTATCACGTTAACCGCGGTCCCCTCGTCGAGTCCCTCGCAGTCCCTTGGTATTTGTATGTAACCCTGGCATCGGCTCAGAAGAGTGATTAGTCCTGATTTGGCAAAAACCGGTTCTGCATAAATAGAATCGGGTTCTTTTCGGCCCTCATTGTCCTGATTGCCGCCGTTCCCGTTCCCGGATAGCTGAACCAGAACGAACTCCTCACGTCCGGTGTTGGAGGGAACTCTCCGGCTGAGCCTGGCCTTGATTGTTTTGGCCTTTGGCTCCGGCCGTTTCTGCATCTGGTAAAGAAGAGGAATAAGGAGCTGGCTGGCTATAAACCAGGCGGCTATGGGATGACCGGGCAGCCCGATGACAGGCTTGCCGTCGCATAACCCTATGAGGGTTGGTTTCCCGGGTTTCACAGCAATACCATGCTGGAGGACACCGGGGAGACCTGTCGCTTCGATTACAGCTGCAACATGATCCCGGGCGCCAACCGAACTTCCGCCGGATATCACAATCACATCGCAGGCGGATTGGGCTTGTTTCATTACATTCTGCAGCTGACTGAATTCATCCGGAATAATTCCGTAATTACAGGGTTTTGCTCCCGCATGGGCGATCATTGCCGTCAGCATAACCTGGTTGACATCATAAATCCGGCCTTCTGTAAGCGGCTCGCCCGGATCAACCAGTTCGTCACCGGTAGAAATTACTGCGACGCGCAGAAGACGGGTGACGCTTACCTGCCCGAGCCCGGCTGCGGCAGCCGCAGACAGATGCCTGGTTTCGAGCCTGATGCCGGCTGGAAGCAGAAGATCACCTTCGCGGATATCGTCTCCCCTGAAAATAATATGGCTTCCGGGTGAAACCGGGCGGTTCAAATAGCGCGAGCCGTCGCCGAAATCATCTGTATCTTCGAGCATGATCATCGCGTCTGCTCCGGCTGGAATCTGCCCGCCGGTCGGGACCGACTGGCATGAGCCGGCTATAAGCGGAATGTCGGCCGGCAGGCCCATTTTCACGTCGCCGTCCAGTCGAAGGATTGACGGCGAAGCCTCGGAAGCGCCAAACGTATCTGCTGCGCGGACGGCATACCCGTCTACCTGTGAGCGGTTGAAAGCCGGTACATCTGCCGGGGCCAATAGCGGTCCGGCAAGAATCCGTCCCAGTGCATGCGCCAGATCCACAGATTCTGCCTCGAGCACAGTTGGAAGTGACTCTGCCATTTCAAAGAGCATTTGACGGGTGGCGGTAAGATCTTTTACGATCAGCATAGTTCATACACCTCATTCAATTGAATTCATGCCATGCTCATAACGAAGGAAGAGACTTAGCCGGCTGTTTCTGGAGGGGTCCATCAGGCCGGATATGGGACCCAATGCAAGAATTTGTCCCTGATCCAGAAAAATCATCTCGTCGCACAATCTTCTTGCTACACTAAGCTGATGTGTGGCCAGAACCAGCAGGCTGTTATTCTGTGACAGATAGTCAGTCAGTGCAGCTTCCGCCTGTGCCAGACTATTCAAATCCAGTGAACTGGTTGGTTCATCAAGCAGAAGGATTTTGCGCGGAATAACCAATAGACGTGCAAGTGCCATTTTCTGTGCTTCGCCGCCTGAGAGCCGGTTGCCCCTGCAGGCCGAAAGTTCAGTCAGATTCAGAGCGTCCAGCTGCTTCTGAATAGAAGCATTCTTTTCATCTGCCGATAAGGCAAGTCCCCGCGGTATGCCAAGACTGATATTATGGCTGACATTCAGGGCGAAATTGTAGGGCTTTTGCGGAAGATAACCGATCTGACCGTTTTCTGCTGTCATACGTTCAGAAAGCATCTTCATTAAAGTGCTTTTGCCGGAACCGTTTGCGCCAAGCAGGGCATACCGCCGGCCGGGAAGAAGAGTAAGCTTCGGGACGTCCAGGACAATGCGGTCACGCCATATTTGTTTGAGACCCGTAAGCGTGACAGGTTTTTCAAAATCCTGAAGGTATGCCGTCTGTGATTGTATATCAGTCATGCTCTGCCTCCTGAAAATGATTGGCAATGACATTTACAAGGAATGCCAGAATCAGCAAAACAAGTCCCAGCGCAATTGCTGCGCCAAAGTTGCCTTTGCTTGTTTCAAGCATGATGGCTGTGGTCATGACACGGGTCCTGCCCTGGATATTGCCTCCGACCATCATTACGGCACCGACTTCGGAAAGGGAGCGGCCAAAGCCGGTCAGCACGACCGTCAGCAGGCTGCCCCGGCATTCCCATAGAAGGAGCAGGTACTTTTTGTAACGCGGAAGACCCAGAGTTGAGATAGTCTGATTGATTGCTTTCTGCCTGCTCTCAATAGCTGCCAGGGTCAGGCTGGTGACAATGGGAAAGATCAGAATGAATTGGGCAATGACCATGGCAGGCAGTGAAAAAAGGAGCTGCAGTCTTCCCATCGGACCGCGCCGTGAAAGCAGCAAAAAGACAAACAGGCCTGCCACAACCGGCGGCAGGCCCATGCAGGTTTGTATGATACGGCGCAGTAATTTTTTCCCCGGAAATGACAGGGAAGCCAGAACAGCGCCCGCAGGAAAACCGGCCAGCACGGAAAATCCGGTGCTGAGAAGCGTCATACACACCGTCAAACCTAGTATCTGGTAGAGTTCCCCGTCCCCTGAGGCAAATGCTGCAAATACCGACTGAAAGGTTATCATATTTTAATTCCTAATCACGAGGGTGCACCGTCATAAAAAAACAGCGGCTCACCATATTCTTTTATGCCGAAATCCGTAATAATCGCCTTGGCCTGGTCGCTGAGCATAAAATCAATCCACGCCTGGGCTCCTTGTGTGTTTACACCCGGATTCTTATCGGGATTGACCGCAATCAGGGAATAAGTGTTTTTTAGGTCGTCAGACTCTCCCAAACAAATGACGAGTTCCGTCTGTGCTTTTGTTGCAAGATAGGTTGCTTTGTCGGTCAGGATATACGCCTGCATTTCCCCTGCCATTGTCAGGCAGGGGCCCATGCCTTTTCCGGCGGAAACATACCAGTCGCCGGACGGTGTCACGCCGGCACTTTTCCAGAGAGCCAGTTCGGCTTTATTGGTGCCGGAATCATCGCCGCGTGAAATGAAGGTGGCCTGGGAAGCGGCAATTGCCTTGAAGGCAGAAATGGCATCCGTACAATCTGAAACTTTGGCCTTGTCCCCGGCCGCGCCGGCTATTACAAAATAATTGTGCATAAACGGAATTCGTTCCACACCGTATCCTGCATCGACAAAGGCTTCTTCCGCAGCTTTTGCATGAACCAGAAGCACGTCGGCATCACCGGATTCGCCCAGCTTGATCGCGGCCCCGGTACCATTGGCAATAATCTGCAAATCGTAACCGGTTGAGCTTTCAAACACTTTCTCCAACACGGGCAGCAAGCCTGAGTCATTGACGCTGGTGGTAGTGGAGAGGCGAACAACCGGATTTGCAGGCTTTGTAACAGCGGCAGATGTTTCTGCGGGCGTTAACGCAGTGTCAGTCGCCGCAGCCGTCGACGCAGCAGCTGTCGATTGAGTTGGCACTGCGGCAGAGGTGTCCGTTGTACTCACAGACGCAGTTTGGCTGCAGGCCGATAAAAGGGCAAGCAGCAGAACAACCATCAGGGCACCTGTTTTGCGGGCATGGGTAATAAAGATTTTTTTAGTCATCATGGATCCCTCTCCTTTTCACAATGGAAGGCACTGATGTTTCCGTCAGTACCCCGGTGTGGCCGCATGTCTTAAACCGATGTAGCAGGCCATACTCGAAGATGGTATATATAATCCTCATATTTATATCACAAATGGAGCTATCATGAAAGGGAAGTGCGTCGCGACATTTTCTGCAGACAGAAAAAACTGGTTGACATCTTCTATACCCGTGTTATACTACTCATATAACAGAAAGCCGGTTTTATATTTCTGCCGTGTATGAAGTGAAGGAGAAAATTTATGCTTGTTATTGAACATTTGACTAAGACATATCCCGGCGGTAAAGTTGCGGTGCGCGATCTTTCCATAACGGTGGAAAGCGGTGACCTGTTCGGCTTTATCGGTGAGAACGGCGCCGGCAAAACAACAACGATCAAGGCTGCAGTCGGAATTCTGCCCTTTGAATCGGGTGAGATTACGGTTCATGGCAATTCTGTAAAAAAAGATCCCATTGCCTGCAAAAAGCTGATCGCTTATCTGCCGGATAATCCGGATCTTTATGAGGCTCTTACAGGGATTCAGTATCTGAATTTCATTTCAGACATTTTCCGGGTTTCCAAAGCGGATCGTTCAGTGAGGATCGGCAAATATGCGGAACTGCTGGAGATGTCTGCAAGTCTCAACACACCGATCACCTCATATTCCCATGGCATGAAGCAGAAGCTCGCCCTTATCTCGGCCTTTGTGCACCAACCGAAGCTTCTGGTATTTGATGAACCGTTTGTGGGACTCGATCCCAAAGCGGCGTTTACACTTAAGTCGATTATGAAGGAATTCTGCGAGCAGGGGAATGCCATATTTTTTTCGACGCATGTGCTCGAAGTTGCGGAAAAAATCTGCAATAAGATCGCGATTATTAAAAACGGTGAGTTGATCGCCTGTGGAGCGACCGATGAAGTCAGGGGCAAACAGTCCCTCGAAGAAGTGTTTATGGAGCTTACGGAGCATGAATAATTTTTTTATACTTGTTAAAACCAACTGCCTTGTTTTCTGGGGATCACTCAAGCGCCGCAAAAAAGGCAGATATGCCGCATCCGGTGTACTGATGGCGCTGCTGATGCTCTTTGTCGGATTCACTTTGGCATCTCAATCCGTTGTGACGACTGTCGCACTGGTTAAGGAAGGGATTCCGGATCTGTCGATCTTTATGAGTCTTATGTCTGCACTGACAATCGGCATACTGTTCGGCCTGATGCGTGCTGCAAATGCACCCGGCAGTAAGGATGCTGAACTATTGCTGTCATTGCCGGTCCGGCGTGTGACTGCCGTGTGCAGCAAGGTGATTACACAATATATTTTTGATGCCCCGCTGATGATTATGATTTTTGCGCCGACAGTGATTTCACATTATGTGCTTGGGGGCGGGAACACCGGAACCCTTGTGCGCGGACTTTTGCTGACTTTGCTTCTTCCGTTGATCCCCATCGCGCTGTCATATCTTCTGGGGGCTGTCCTGGCGATTCTCCAGGAAAAATTCAAGCTTACGAGTATCATTACGACGGGAATTCTAATGGCAATTCTGGTCGGCTATATGTTTGTTAACTTCCAGTCGTCCAGCATTCTTTCCGGTGTGGCAAGCGGCGGAAAAACCAGCGCCCTTGCAATGATCGAGAAATTTGCACCGCTCTCGTGGCTGACGCATTTCGTACTCGACGGAGGCATACCGGCAGTCATTTTCTCGCTTCTGATGCTGCTTGTGCCTTTTTGCCTTGGCATATGGCTGTACGCATCTTCATTTGGCAAACCCAAAAACGGATATCGTTCCAGCAGCCGGATACTTGCTTTTTCTACAAGGTCACCGCGCATGGCGCTTCTGGATAAGGAAGTGAAGCGCTACATGGCCAGTTCCATCTATGTTTTCAACACGGCATTCGGGCCTCTTATCCTTCTGATTTTTGCAATCGTTATTGCGGTGCTGGGCCCGGATAAAATTATATCCGCCATGGGAATACCGGCTGCTGAGCTTGGCATGATTTCCAAAGATCTTACCTATGTGATTCTTGCGGGTATTCTTTGCATTTTCCCGTCGATGACATCGACAACAGCCTCGTCGATATCCCTTGAGGGGAAGCAGCTGTGGATTCTGAAAGCGCACCCGGTGAGTACGGATGATGTGTTCTGGTCCAAATATATGCTGAATATCCTTCTTCTGGTGCCCGCTTCCGTATTGGCGTCCATTCTGATTGGCGTTCGCGTACAGATGTCTCCGGTTCAAATTGCAGGATTCGCTGCCGTTCTCGGACTTCTCGGTTATCTTGTGTCGCTTATCGGACTGATCGTCAATCTCCTGTTTCCACGTTTTGACTGGGACAGCGAGACATCAGTCGTCAAACAAAGTATGAGTGTCCTCATGTCAATGGTTGCCGGTTTTGCTGCTGCATGCATTCCGTTTGTACTCTACTTTATATTTCTGCAGAAATTCGGATTTTCGGGTTTCTGCGCCGTGGGCATTCTCGTATACGGGGCCTTTAGCGCCGGATCCTATTTCTTCCTGAAAACTACGGGAAAGAAGCTTTTTGAGTCTCTATAATATTCCGATCAGTTCGAGTAATCGTTCCGTCACAAAAACAGTCACACAGGCACTGACGGCTACCGGGAGAAGTCCACTTTTACGGTATGCCAGCAGGAGTGCTGCAGCTGTGCCTGCAATACCTGAAATAATAGAGGCTGTTGAGCTGAAAATATCAGGGAAAACCATCGCAGCCAGTATACCGTACGGCAGATAACACAGCAAGGACGAGAGAAACTGGTTTTTGATTTTCCTGCGAAAAAGAGCAAGCGGCAGCATGCGCGGCAAATATGTGCAAAGAGCCATAATCACTATGACAAGAAGCACCTTTCCGATACTCATCTGACCAGCCTCTGCGACAGTGACAGGGACATCAGCATATAACGGATATTTATCACGAGAATCGTGAAAACGACTTCCCAAAGTCCTGCGTTCGATGAAATCAGGTCAATACCGGCAAATTGTCCGGTACCTGTGAAGTTTGAGATGGATAACAGAACGGGAGACCACAGAGGCAGGCCCTTTTCGACAGCCAGCATTCCGAAGGCAAAAGCGACGGAAAGGTAGCCCAAGGCAATCGGGACTCCGTCCTTGAAGCCTTTTCGAAAAGTAAGCATAGGATAACTGCCTTCGGTAAAAATATTTGGTTCATTATAGCATAATTTTTCAATTAGACAGGGCAAGAATTACATTATTCTCGAGCTCTGTATCTTCCAGAGAAACGCATATGTTGCCGCTGTATCCGCATGAACTCATCCGGAAAGGCATAGCCGCGGCAAGGACAGGCATTTCATGGACCGATATATCCTTAGCAGACTCGCTTTCGGAGCATGTGCAGAAATCTGCAGGTTTTTCATGGTCAACAAACCGGTTCTGGTTGGTCAGGTAATTTGTCTTCTTCTCTATAAGGAGTGTCAGAAAGCCGGAACCCAACCCTATGACAAGGGAGGCAAGGGTCAGCGCAACGGCAAAACGCAGGCTAATCATACCTGCAATCAGGACAAAACCGTTCGGACTCATCAGCGGAGAAGATGTCAGGAAGGCCATGATCGGACCCCATGGAAGAGTGGTGGAAAGCATGCCAAGTACTACAGCCGTTGTACCGCAAGCGCAAAAGGGAGTAAAGGTTCCCAGGAGTACCGCACCCAGTATCGATACCTTGGATTTGCGTAAAAGGAATTGTGTGAGTTTCTGGTTGTTGATATACACCTTGATTGCACAGGCCATAAGAACTGCAATCAAAAGGGCAGCCCAGTTGTGACTGAGCGAAGTGAATACCGCAGTCAGCATCGTCAAAGCCGCTTTTGCCAAAACAGAAAAAATCGTATCCATAATAATCCTCCTTGGATAATTTTTTGAAGTCCAGAAACTATCTGGCTTAGATTCATGTCCTGCATATAGACACATCCTCACGGGATGGGATCAGGCAAAGAAAAGGCATCTGCAGAAATTGATATATCGTATATCGTAAATATACGATATATGTGAAAGAAAGTCAAGTCCCTCTTTTTTCACTTCCACTCATCGTCATTGTGCGATACAATTAAACCACTGACTTTACCGAAAGGAAGTGGTCCAATGGATATGGCAGCCATCTGCTGCGCACTTGGCAACAAGACACGTTACCAATTCATTATGGCTCTCAAAAATGAGACGATATCTTCTTGCTGCGATCGTATTCTTGTAACAGAATATGCTGTCAGTGTCGGGGATGTTGTCAAAATGACGGGACTGGCACAATCAACAGTATCGCAGCACCTCGCCGTACTATTGAAAGCCGGCTTGCTGCGGCGCGAAAAGAGGGAACTATGGAGCTGCTATTTTCTGAATACACAAGTTCTGACTGAATTTCTTATACAAATGAATAGTGACCTGCAGCCCCAAATTACAACATAATGTAAATAAATAGATATTCAATCATGCGGAGGGATACAATATGGATATTTTCAAAAATATGTTTGGCTTCTTGACGGGCAATACGAATGAAATAAGCAAACCTGTTTATGCGAAACCATACATAGACAAGACATACGATATGCTGGAACTTGCCCACCGTCTTGATCAGGCACCGGAGGAATCCAAACCGCTATTTCGAGGAGCAATGGAATCATTGGCTGCGAAAATCAAAGTACATCAGAGGATTAACGACCTACTCTCGAGCAGTGATCTTCCAATACTGATCCTTTATGATCTTCACATACTGTGTGCCGCAGGCTCGGCAAATATTGACTATGTCCTTTTGTCAAACCGGTTTCTTGCGACAATATCCTGTCCTTATCAGGAGGATTCGCTTACCGCACAGGAATCCCGTGCCATATCAGCACCGGGAGAGCAGTATCACCAGTCTTCAAGTGAACATTCAGCATATATTCTGACGGAACTTCTTAAGTCAGAGCATCTGCTCAGCAAAAAGAACCTCCAGATGATCTGGCCTCTTACCATTTCGGCCGAAACACCTGATCAGGTAAATTTTTCCGATCCATTGGAAAGTTTCCCTTCTTCTTATAGCCAGACGTATCCGGAGACACACAGGAACCAGATGGTGAAGGCGGAAGACTTTATCCAACAAATCAAGCAGCTCTTTAAAGTAGACGAAGCGTTTTGTTGGCTCACCAACAAAGAACTATTTGTAATTTCCGACACGCTTCTGCGATATGAAGATGCAACAAAGAGCCCGTCTATTGAACAGAAGGGATAACAACATGAGAAATGAGACATTACAAGATATCAATCAAAGCATTAGTAGCTTGCCCGCATTGGAACAGAGAAGAATGCGCCTGCTTGAGAGAATCGGTGAATCCAGAGAACAGGTAAGAAGTCTGAAATCAACACATGAAGAAAAAGTGACCCTTTTGCATAAAATGCAGCAGGGCGGACTTGCTTCTGCTGCACAGAAATTTCTCGGGCGTACCGGCAAAAAACTCGACCAGGGAAATGTAGAAATACTTGCTGCCAAACTGGACTTTGAGAAAGAACGCGAGCATCTCAAAGACCTTGAGGAAGAGAATGAGGATCTGCTACGGCGCATTACGAATCTCAAACAAAGAAAAGCGGTCCTTCAGGATGAAATCATCCGCCGTGAAAAAGAAATATCAGCCAACAGGAACCACGATCTATTCGAAGCATATAAAAAAATACAGGCGGAGAACTCGATAGCCGCAACACAGCTAGTCGAGAACGACGAGGCACTTAAGGCAGCCCAAAAAGTAGCAGGATCAGCAAGAGCATCCCAGGAAGAACTCGAAAATGCAGAGCATTGGACAACATCCGATATGTGGGGCGGGTCAGGACTGGTAAGCCGTACAACCAAGCTCAGCAAAATTGATCATGCCCAATCTACTTTCAACCGCCTTTCCACACAGATGAAAGATCTGGAACGTGAGCTTGCCGATGTGCATCTTGCAGAAAAAACCATACTTTCCACGATATCCACGGCAAATCACATGGTGGAATTCTGGTTTGACAATATACTTTCAGGGAATGACGTCACCGCTGTTCTTCGCAGCAATCAGGCGCAGCTCCGGGTTCTATCCGCGCAAGTCAAGGCGCTGATTGAAACTCTGGAAAAAAATGAAGAAGAACTCAGAACCCGGCTGGCACGCCTGGAACAGGAAAAATCCAACCTGATAGTAACCTGCCACAGTTGCCAGAATGATGACGGCGAAGGTACAGTCTGCGGACCAATGTAGGAAAGGGGACAAGCCTGCTGCATTCGCTCCCCTGTCCTCGGGCTAACGCCCTGCGTAAGGTCGCTCATGCAACAGGTTTGTTCCCTTGTTTGGCACCCTCTGGGTGCTAAGGAACGCATGTCCTGGGTTAATGCCCTGTGTAAGGTAAACTCATGCGGCAGACCTGTTTCCCCGAGGACATCAATTTCTTTGCACCCGCAGGGTGCTCATTAAGGGAAGGGTAATATTTGTCGAGCGACCTTACGCAGGCGTAAGCCGAGGACATGGGAGCGAGAGTAATAGGTCCGCTCACCCGAGGTGATTTTATGATTCGAAAAATGGAACTGGAAGATGCTGCCCGTGCAGCTGAGATATGCGTGCTTGAATGGAGAAATGCCTATCGAGGAATTATCTCGGATGCAGTTCTTTTTGAAAAAAATTGGATTTCCCAAAGAATTGCGCAATTTGAGGCATTTACTGATAATCCCTTTCAGGAAAACTATGTTTTCGATGACGGCATAATCAAGGCGTTTTCGATAATCGGGCCTTGCCGCGACAAAGACAAAACAGATTCATATGAACTGTGGGGACTTTACGTTGACCATTCCATGCACAACAAAGGTATTGGAACACAGATGATTGCCTTCTGCGAGGGCAGGGCACGTGAATTGGCGCATTCGGAAGTCGTACTATGGACTTTGGAAGAAAACAGAAAAGCACGGGATTTTTATGAAAACCGGGGATATACACCGGATGGAAGTAAAAAATTCATCGAAAAATACCAGGTAAACGAAGTCCGGTACAGTAAAAAATTAATTTGATTTGTTCCTCAAGGAGGTAATATATGCCATATCCATGGATGGATGAATACTTTATGAATTTATCCGGCACCACAAAGGATTACCAGCAGGACTGGCAGGCGACCCGTTATTTTCTGGCGGATAAGATGTATGCGATGATTCGGTGCTTAAGGATATGATCGATATGGCACACCGTCTGGTTTTGGAAAAACTCCCGAAGAAGAAACGGGACAGTCTTTTGGGATCGCAGGAGATTTGATATGACAGTTGACTACCGGCTTTTGATCGTAGAGGATGACCCAAGGATCCGGATGGAACTTTCCGTATTTTTGGAGAGCAACGGGTTCACCTGTACTGTGCCGCAGCGTTTTGACAGGCTTGTCGAGGAGACGGATTTCTCGTTGTTTCATCTGGTTCTTCTTGATATTAACCTTCCCGGTGTCGACGGATTTTTCCTGTGCAGGAGGATCCGGGCTGTGTCGGACGTGCCGGTTATTGTTGTGACCAGCCGTGATACGGAACTTGATGAACTGATGGCTATGAATCTCGGAGCGGATGATTTCGTTACCAAGCCGTATCATCCGCAGATACTTCTGGCCCGGATAGCTTCCGTTTTGAAGCGTGCCTATCGTGAGAAAACGGCGGACCGGGACCGTGTACACTGCGGGTCTTTTGACATATTACTGTCGAGAAGCACAATTCTGTATAAGGGTACGGAGACGGAACTTACCAAAAACGAGCTTCGTATTCTTTGCGCCCTTCAGGAGCACTTTGGTGAAATTGTGCCGCGGGACGAGCTTATGACACAGCTTTGGAACAGCGATCTTTTCGTGGATGATAATACACTTACCGTGAATGTCAACCGTCTTCGAAGTAAGCTTGCTGAAATTGGTCTTTCGGATGTCATTGAGACGCGCCGCGGACTAGGATATCTGCTTAGTGACAGCTGCGGCAAAGTCAGTTCAGGCAAAGACAACGCAGGAAAAGATATTGCAGGAACAGCGCCGGCTGATTTACATTTTATCGCAGATGGTGGTTCTGGTTTTTCTGCTGCTTTTCATGTATGCATTTGGCAATTTTTCGCCTGCAGCAGCGATTTTATTCGGGATCCTGTATTTTTTGGGGGCAGCGGGTCCGCTTCTGTATGAATTTAGGAAGAAGAACAGGTTCTACCGGAATCTTCTGGCGGCCTTTGATCAGCTCGACAAGAAGAATCTTGTCGGCGAATTGATTGGTCCGCCTGATTTTATGGAGGGGGAGATCCTGTATGACCTTCTTCGAGGAACGAATAAAGCATATCTTGATGAAATCAACCGGTATCGCCGGGCGCAGGAGGAATACCGCTCCTATATTGAGCTGTGGATTCATGAGATCAAGACACCGATTGCTTCGGCGATGCTGACAATTGAAAACCACGGGGGTGAGGCCCAGGCACTTCTTCTCGAAGATTTGCTCCGTATTGAAGAACATGCCATGCAGGCGCTGTTTTATGCGCGGAGTAATTCTGTTGAGAAAGATTACCTGATTCAGGAACTATCCCTGCAGGACGTGTGTTTTCGGTCACTTCGCAAAAACGCCAGGCTTCTCATCGACAATAATGTCTCCGTTGAAGCATCAGAAATTAATGGAAATGTTTTCTGTGATGTAAAGTGGATGGTCTATATTCTCGACCAACTCATATCCAATGCAGTGAAATACAGATGCAGCGGCGATTCGCGTATTGTGTTCCATTCGGAAGATATGCCCAACGAGACGGTGCTTTTTCTTGCAGACAACGGCCTGGGGATCCGTCCGGAGGAACTCCCGCGCGTGTTTGACAAAGGATACACCGGGATGCTGGGGCGCGTGCATGAGCGGGCTACCGGCATGGGACTTTTTCTCAGTAAAAAGCTGTGCGGCAAACTCGGCCTGTCACTTGAAATCGCGTCCGGCGGAGAAGGCTGCGGCACAACAGCAGCGATACATTTTCCCAAGGGATCAATGACAGCCGACGTGATGTAAGGTGTCCGGCGCATGTATATTCTTACATAAGTGTAAGCCTTCGGTAAGATTCTTCTAAGGCAGTCACCTTTTGTATTTGGTTAAATAGAGTCAGACGAATACAGGAGGTCACACAAAATGAGTAATATGCTCACCGTTACACAAGTAGAAAAATATTACGGCAACAAGGGAAATCTGACAAAGGCGCTCGACGGCGTAAGCTTTTCCATACAGGAAGGCGAATTTGTAGGTATTATGGGAGCCTCGGGAAGTGGAAAGACGACGCTTTTGAATTGCATTTCCACAATTGATAAAGTGACCAGCGGTCAGATCATTATCGGCGGCAAGGATATTACTGAGCTCAATAGCCGCCAGCTGTCGGAATTCCGGCGCACCAAACTCGGCTTTATCTTTCAGGATTTCAATCTTCTTGATACGCTTACCGCACAGGAGAACATTATTCTTCCACTGACGATTTCCACAGTCAATCACCGGGAGGCCATAGCAAGGACCGCGGAAGTGGCGGAGACGCTCGGTATCACGGACGTACTTGCCAAGTACCCATACCAGATGTCCGGCGGACAGCGGCAGCGCGTCGCAGCAGCCCGCGCCATTGTCAGCAAGCCGTCAATGGTTCTTGCCGACGAACCGACCGGTGCCCTCGATTCGAAGTCTTCGAGGATGCTTCTGGAAAGCATGGAAAAGCTGAATGTTGACCTGACGGCTACGATTCTGCTGGTCACGCACGACGCATTTGCCGCCAGCTACTGCAAAAGGATCCTCTTCATCAAGGATGGTCAGCTCTTTAATGAACTGATTCGCGGACAGCAGACGCGCCGGGATTTCTACAGCAAAATTATCGAAGTCATCTCTCTTCTGGGAGGTGACGTAAGCCATGTACTGTAAGCTTGCTTTCCGTAATGTCAAAAAAAGTCTGAGGGATTATCTTCTGTACTTTTTGACACTTTCTTTTGCCGTATGTATTTTTTACGTTTTTAACTCAATTGAAGCACAGTCGGTCATGATCAAGATTTCCACTTCTGAAAAAGAAATTCTCAAGACCCTGACACAGCTCATGGGCATTGTCTCCGTATTTGTCTCAGTTATTCTGGGATTCCTGATTGTCAGTGCAAATCATTTTCTCATTCGCCGCCGCAAAAAAGAACTTGGTATATACCTTCTCCTCGGCATGAAAAAGAATAAAGTCTCGAGAATTCTGGTTATTGAGACTCTGCTGATCGGCGTGATTTCTTTAGGCGCCGGGCTATTTGCCGGAATTTTTGCCTCACAATGGCTTTCCATATTTACTGCCAAAATCTTTCAAGCGGATATGACCGGGTACCGGTTTGTTTTTTCAAGCGGGGCATTCTTAAAGACGCTGATCTACTTCAGTGTGATTTTCCTGGTTGTAATTGCAGCGAGCACCTTTGCCGTGTCGAGGAATAAGCTTATTGATCTTTTCTCAGCACAGAGCAAAAATGAAAAACCGGCAGTTAAGCACCCTGCGATTACAATTGTACTGTTTGTTTTATCGGTCATCTGCCTGGGCGTTGCCTATCAGCAGGTTCTTCAGAATGGTATTATGCGTTTTGACTGGGTACTTCTGCGCGAGGTGATTTTGGGAGCTATCGGAACATTTTTATTTTTTGCATCCCTCTCCGGATTTTTTCTCAAACTGCTGCAGAGGATTCAGGGATACTACTTCAAGGATCTGAATTTCTTTATATTGCGCCAGATCAACAGCCGCATCAATTCCGCACACGTTTCCATTTCCTTTGTCTGCCTGATGCTTTTCTGTACGATCGGTATTCTATCGACAGGACTTGGTATGAATGCGGCGATGGAAGGAAACCTAAATACATCGATGGCTTTTGATGTTGAACTGTATACTCTGCCCGACCGGGCTATGTCCATTTCGGATGACCTGGCGGCCAAGGGTATAAATCTTTCCGAATACTCGGACAAACCTTATGAATACACCGATTACACGAATCCGTCCATTCTGAGAAGTGTAATCTTCACCGATGACTTGAACAGCAAGCTGGGAGCGGATAATTTCATAAACAACATAGAGGCCCCGCTGCCTTTCATACGCCTTTCCGACTACAATGCACTTCTTGATATGCGGGGGAAACCAGTATTGTCCTTAAAAGACGGCGAAGTTGCCATTTCCTATTCGCTCGGTTCAGACAACGTAAGAAGCGCCATTGAGGAAACATGGAATCAGACAGGGAAAGTATCTCTTCCAGACAAAGTGTATACTGTTTATCCGAAGGTTCTGTCTGCTGCAGTGGTTTCCATGGGAGAAGACGGTAATATCCTGCTGGTTGTGCCCGACGCCATGCTGGTCGACGGCACAGGAGCTGTAACGGCAGGATTTGCACCATCGGAGAGTGTGCTTCAATTCAACTGCTCCGGCGACAGTACCGTTAAGCAGGATGATTTAGTGAGTCGCCTGGAAGTCTTTTATAACGATGCCGGAGGCGCAGACCTTTACAGTATAATCACCCGCAATGCCCAGGAGGCAAGTTATGCCGGCACCAAAGCGATCATCGCCTACGTCGGGATTTACATCGGACTTGTATTCCTAATGACCAGTGCTGCCGTTCTTTCCCTTCAGCAGCTGTCAGAGATAGCCGACAACCGGCAGCGGTATCTTGTCCTTAAAAAAATCGGGGCAGATGACCGTCTCATTGACCGTGCGATTTTCCGTCAGACGGCTATCTATTTTATGCTCCCCTTGTTTCTTGCGATTATTCACTCAATCGTCGGACTTACGGTAGCCAATGAAGCGATTCGAGGCCTCGGCGGTGTCAACGCAAGCCAAAACATCCTGATTACAGCCGGCCTGATTCTTGTGATTTACGGAGGCTATTTCCTCGCAACTTTCATCGGGAGCCGGAAGATGATCGTCCGTGAAGAGCGAAACGAGTAAAAGACCCTGTCCATGGACATTTGAATATAAGAATTTCCAAAACCGTAACCATTTTTTCCTATAGTAAGTGCATAATCGAAAAAGAGGGATATAGGGTCGAAAGGCCTTTATTCGGCGGGGAGAAATGGATCTGTTTATGGATACAATTTATCTTGTTACCGGAGCAACCGGGCATCTGGGCAATACGATCATCCGCCTGCTTCTGGAGCAGAAGAAACATGTCCGCGGGCTTGTTATGCCTGCAGATAATACACAGGCGATGGAAGGTCTGCCCGTTGAGATATTTGAGGGAAATGTGTGTGACAAACGCTCGCTTGAACCATTTTTCAGGGTAGCGGGACCGTGCGAAGTCGTCGTCATTCATACAGCGGGAATTGTTTCAATCTCCTCGCGGATTAACCCCCTGATCTATCAGGTCAATGTGCAGGGTACTAAAAATGTGACCGATATGTGCGTTGAAAAGAAAGTTCACAAGCTGATATATATCAGTTCCGTACACGCAATCCCCGAAAGAAAACGCGGGGAGACTGTCTCTGAGACCGATCATTTTGCCGCGGAGGATGTTGTCGGGGTCTATGCCAAAACAAAGGCTGAGGCGACACAATATGTACTCGATCAAGTCCGGGATCACGATCTCGATGCTGTCATTGTTCAGCCGTCCGGCATTGTCGGTCCGCAGGATTACGGGAACGCCCATATGACACAGATGATTAAGGACTATATCAGCGGTAAACTTACTGCAAGTGTTCGCGGCGGATATGATTTTGTCGATGTGCGCGATGTGGCGGAGGGTGTGCTTTCTGCAGTTGAACGCGGCCATAAGGGTCAGTGCTACATCCTGTCCAACCGGTATATTACTGTTAAACAGTTGCTTGACATGCTTCACAAAATCAGTGGGCAGCGTAAAATCCGCACGGTTCTTCCGTTGTGGTTTGCCAAAATGACAGCTCCCTTTGCAGAGGTTTATTACCGTATGCGCAAAAAACCGCCGCTCTTCACCAGTTATTCCCTTTATACACTTGTCTCCAACTCGAAGATGAGTCATACGCGCGCAGACAAAGATCTTGCATATACCACCCGTGACATGTACAAGACCTTGTCCGACACAGTCGACTGGCAGAGTGCGCACAAAAAGACCGCACCGCCGAGAGTCCGGAATACTTTGAAGAAAGCATGATCCTTATTTGATATCATACCTCATCGGCGTGAACCGCATGCCATTTGTAACTGTCTCCAAACCGGTGTCGATAAACCCTAGCTTGTGGTATATTTCAACGGCATAGGGGGACGAATTGACAGTAATGTTATCCAGTTTCAAATTTCGACAGTACTGTTCAACCACCGCAAACAAAGCCCGCGCGATGCCGCGGCGTTGATATTCTTTGCGTACAAAGAATAGGGAAATATGCCCCGGTCCCAGCGTAGCTGTCACGCCTGTAAGCATAGCCCCATCGAAGCTTCCCCACACGTGCATCGTTCCGGCCGAAAGCATTTCCGAAATAGAATCAAATGCGATAAATTCCCGGAATACAGCTATACCTTCCGGTTCATATTCCGGCGCTTCGAATTCGCAGAATACGGTCCATACGAGTTCGAGGGCATCTTTCATATCCTTTTCGGAAAGTTCCCGGATTGTCATATGACCGCCTCCTTCCCAGAATTACAAAATCACTTGCATTTCGGATGAAGCAAAAACGAATATAGTAAAAACATATGATTCCTTCATTGACTATATTTTCTTCCTTCTGCGGATATCTCCGATAACCGCAAGGATGATCGAAAGCAACGCAAAGGAAATCGCGGTGATGGGAACCGATATATTCGGCTGATTTTGCTGTTGCAGATAATTCTGCACAAAAGCATTTACGCCCAGATTTACAAGTACACCAAAGATAAGGACGGCAAAGGCACTCAGGGATATACGGTTGATTTTAGTATAGGAAAATAGAAGTACGACAATCAGGAGTCCCGGGAGCGTTATTCCGAGAATCGGAAGTGCAAACGGAACAACCCATCCTTTGGCAGCACTGAGCCGCTCAATCAGGAACAGATAGGGAATCAGGCTTATTGAAAATGCGGCAAAGGAGAGTATCGGCCTGTGTTTTGTTAAAAGGAACCAGGGGGCGACTGTTAACCAAACCAGAAGCATGGCGCCGACAGGATACAAAGACCAGTTGAACGTGCGGTTGATGACAAAGTTGCATAAGAGACAAATGAAGCCTGCGAGTATAAAAATCATGGAGATCAAGGTAATCATCGTTCCGGAGGTATTGAATTTAGAGACCTTATCTGCAAATTCAATGATATCGCTGACAAGGGCCTCATTTTCAGCAGGCGGTTCGGATCCTCCATTATAGCGTTCCCCGTTAAGAAGTTCACTGGCGGTAATTCCTAATACGTCGGCTATCAAAGGCAGCAGGGTAATCTCAGGATAACCTTTGCCCCTTTCCCACTTGGATACAGCCTTGTCTGTGACGCGCAGCTTTTCTGCCAGTTCTTTCTGGGTCATTTCATTCTCTTTTCGCATTACTGCGATCATTGCCCCGAATTTTATGTTGTCCATACGAATCTCCTTAAGAAGCGGATAGGAAAAGAATAGTATGATACATACCGAATAGCTACCGACGTGTGGTTGACATCAAGGTAAACGATCCGTAGAGTCCGGGGTGCACCTTGCAGCAAAACCAGTGTGTTTAAGTCAAGTCTCAGGATTTCCCTCTGCCGTCCGTATTTACATCTCCACCGGACAGGGACAGGATTTTCTCCTGATTCTCGAGAATCTGGTCCATTTTGTTGTGAAGATCCTGCATGATAATTTCGGATTTGAGATTGACTTTATAATCGTTTTCAGCACGAAGGCGGTCTTTGTGCTCCTGCCGGTTCTGGCTCATAAGGATGAGCGGGGCTTGAATTGCAGCGACGCAGGATAGAACCAGATTCAAAAGAATGAACGGAAACGGGTCGAATGCGCCGCTTACCAGAATCACGTTCGTCGTAATCCAGATAATCAGGACAACCATAAATCCGCAGATAAAAATCCAGCTCCCGACAAATTTGGCAAAAGAATCGGCCGCGTGCTCACCGAAAGTGCGGTGACTCGCTTCAATGGTCTCGCCTGGCTGCGATACTCTCTTATCAAGCACCAGATGCATAATTTCTTCATCAAGAAGTTCCTTGTCAACATCTTCAATAATAATATTAATGATCTCTGTTTTGGTATGAGGATCCATGAATTTACAAACCCCATTTCTTTCTGCGGATAAGCCGCACATAAATATATTACAGATAAAGAATATAGATTTTATTATACAGCAAATAAGGAAGAAAGCCCCCTGAAAGCAAAGCGAAAGGTAAGGATGTATTAGTTGACAGATGTCTCGACAAGTCTGCAGAAAGTTTCTTCGTCAAATACATCTTTTAAAACTTCCAGGGCACTGTCATAATCATTATGCTTGCTGCCCAACGTATCTTTCCGGCACAGCTGAAAACCCAGATTCATGTACAGGCGGACGGCAACATGACTCCAGGTCTGTGTGTGGAGGTATATATCTTCCTGTGGCTCATACTGTGAAAACAGGGAAAGTGCCTTCATAACCACAGCCCTGCCGAGTCCAAGTCCCTGATATTCCGGCCGGACGGCAACCCAGTGAAGACAAGCCTGATGACTGCCTTTTTCATCATGCCACCAGGCAGCAGCATTTGCCACGGGAATTCCGTCTTTATTTGTAATAAAGACCATACGGTTTTTAAGTTCGGATGTGTAAGGCATAAAGTCTTTTTGAAAATATGCCGACGCCTTTTGGGTGCTGCTGAATTCCAGTACGGCGGTTTCCGTCTCAGTCCAATATTTTTCATCGCCTTCCTGATACTTGCGACAGGAAAAGCCTGCGGGAAGTTTCGGGATATTCGTGAAAAAATTCCGGCCGCAGGCTAATTTCATAATCATATTCTTATATGGAATGGTCTTATCCAGCATATGCTTACCCTTATATCCTTATGCCAAATTGTATCAATCATCACAGGAAAAGAACCGGTTAATACCGGTTGTCGTAAATCCTCGTCGATTTCTTTTCGCTTCTCGGAAGATCGCCCAGGCCTACTGGCTTTACAATTACCAATATGCCTATCTGCGTCTTGAAAAGATGTGCGATACTGACTGCCAGCTGTTCCGCATCGGCTCCGGGTTCCTTTTCGACGAAAAGGGTCACAATGTCCTTGCCGTTCATATGGTCGATCATTACCTGGTATTCACTCGATGCGCCGTCAATTCCCTTAAGGAGTTCATCGATCTGGCTCGGGAAAATATTGACGCCTTTAACTTTTACCATATCATCGGTCCGTCCGAGGATTGTGCCGATACGAGGGTATTGTGAGCCGCACGGGCATTTGCCGGGGATCATGCGGGTCAGATCATGGGTGCGGTAACGAATCAGCGGCGCGCCTTCTTTTTTGAGGGTCGTGATTACAAGCTCGCCGACTTCCCCGTCAGGAAGAACTTTGCCGGTATGCGGATCGATAATCTCAAAATACAGGTAATCATCCCAATAGTGCATGCCGGTCTCATAGTCACAGCTGATGCCGATGCCGGGACCGTAGATTTCGGTCAAACCATAGATGTCGTAGAGCATTACGCCGAGTTCGGAAGCGATGCGGCGGCGCATTTTTTCGCCCCAGCGCTCCGAACCGATAATTCCCTTTTTGAGGAAAAGCTGGTCGCGGATGCCGCGTCTGGCAATTTCTTCCGTGAGCAGAAGGGCATAGGAAGAGGTCGCACAAAGCACGGTGCTCTTCATATCCTGCATCATGCGAAGCTGTTTGTCCGTATTGCCGGGACCCATCGGTATGACCATCGCACCCAGGCGTTCCGCGCCGGCCTGAAAACCGATGCCTGCTGTCCAGAGACCGTAACCAGGGGTAATCTGCACGCGGTCAAGATTGGTAAGCCCCGCCGTCTCATAGCACCGGGCGAACATAATCGTCCAGTCGTCGACATCTTTACGGGTATAGGGAATAATGACAGGCGTGCCGGTGGTGCCGGAAGAAGAGTGGATACGTATGATATCCTCGTCAGGTACAGCCTGCAGGCCCAGCGGATAAGCATCCCGCAGATCACCTTTCCAAGTGAAAGGCAGATTCTCGAAATCTTCCTGCGAAGTAAGCGCTTCGACGTCGATTCCGCGGAGTTTGGTGCCGTAAAATCCATCGGACGCTTTCAGGGATATAAGCCGGGCTTTTATCAGATCGAATTGTTCCTGCTTCATCTGCATGGGAATGCCTGCCTTTCGGGGTTCCTATTGTTTTTCAGCGGCGGCCGCACCGGCTGCCAGTGCTTTGTTGTTCATTTCAACAAATTGCGGCGCGACCCTCTCGGAAATGGCAGTTTTGATTTCTTCCAGGGTGAGGCCGAGGGCGCCCGAGGCGCAGGCCGCACCAAGGAGTGCGACATTTAAGACCTTGGAAGAACCGCACTGCGCGCAGATTTTTTCGCCGTCAACAATAACCAGGGTTTTGACATTCTTTTTTAGGTAATCAAACATATCGGATGGTTCATAGGAACCTTTCCCAAGGGATGCAGTAACCGGAATGACGGCTTTTTTGCTGACCACAACTACGCCGTCCTTTTTGAGATAGGGAAGGCAGCGGACAGCCTCGGCCGGCTCAAATCCGATGATAATGTCTGCGGAATGTCCGGGTACCATCGGAGAATGGATTTCTTCTCCGAAGCGGACGTGGCTGACGACACAACCTCCGCGCTGCGCCATGCCGATGGTCTCGGCTGTACGGACAGAAAGGCCTTTATTCATAGCGGCCTGGGAGAGAAGTTTGGAGGCAAGGATGGTTCCCTGTCCGCCGACGCCGGACAATATACAATTCATTGTCATGACCGTTTACCTCCTATGATTGCCTGCTGCGGGCAGACCTGCGCACAGATGGAACATCCGCAGCAGAGGGACGGCTCGATGAAAGCTTTCTTATCAATCGTAGAAATAGCGGGACATCCCAGCTTTTTGATGCATATTTTACAGCCGGTACATTCGTCAGTGTTTATTGTGTATGCCGGCAGCGGCCTGGCAACTGCGATGCAGGGATATTTGAAAATGATCGCTGACACACCTTTATGCTGCGAAGCTTTTTTGACTGCCTCTGAGGCTTCTTCGAGATGCATCGGATTGAGGACAGGTACGTCCCTGATACCGATCGCTTCCAGGATGGCGGGAATGCTGACCTTTTCCGAGATGCTGCCCATCATGGTTTTTCCGGTGCCGGGGTGCGGCTGGTGTCCGGTCATAGCAGTTGTTCCGTTATCAAGTATGATGATTGTGATATCCGTATCATTATAGACAGCATTGATGCACCCGGTGATGCCGGACGCAAAGAACGTCGAGTCGCCGATAAAGGCGAAATGCTTTGCGCCGGGTTCAATGTGATGCAAGCCCTGGGCGATCGTGATGCCGGCTCCCATGCAAAGACAGGTGTCGACCATTTCCAGGGGCTGGGCATTGCCAAGCGTATAACAGCCGATATCGCCCGAAAAGACTGCCTTTTGGCCTTGCATTGCCTCTTTTACCGCGTAAAATGAAGCGCGGTGCGGACATCCGGCGCAAAGGACCGGCGGCCTGACGGGAAGAACAGGAAGCGCATAACCGTCACCTGGAACCGCATCACAATCCGCGGGATACGGTATACCAACGTATTTATGAAGGATCTTCCTGACGGATTCAACGCTGTTCTCGCCTGCGTTTTGGACGTCACCGGTGAGTTTGCCTTTGATTTGTACAGGGAGATGATACTTGCCGCAGATATAAATAAGTTCGCGCTCAATAACCGGATCAAGTTCTTCAATAACCATCACTTCGGTAAGACCTTCCAGAAACTCCAGTGCCAGCTTTTCGGGAAAAGGATGGGGAGTGGCAATTTTTAAGAGCTTTACATCGATGCCGCCGAGGGATTCCCTCGTGTACTGATAACTGATTCCGCCGGTTGCTATGCCTTTGGAACCGCCGCCGGAAACTGTATTATAGCGGTAGGCGGAAAGTTCCCTTCCGAGAGCCGGATTTCGTTCCTCGATTTCCAGATGACGCTTATATGAAAGCTTCGGGAAAATGGTCCACTTCGGATCTTTGATAAAACCCTCCGTTATGTGCGGCGTTTTCTCGCCGGCGATTTCCATCGATGCACAGCCATGGCAAATACGCGTCGTCGGACGCAGAAGGACCGGTGTGCCGTATTTTTCCGAAAGGGCAAAGGCATCCGCCATCATCGCATATGCTTCTTCCGGCGACGAAGGGTCGAATACGGGAAGCTTTGCAAACTGCGCAAAATGCCGGGTATCCTGTTCCGTCTGGGAAGAGATCGGTCCCGGATCATCAGCCGAGACGACAACCATGCCGCCTTTGACACCGACATAGGCGAGGCTCATCAGCGGATCAGACGCGATATTCAGACCGACCTGCTTCATGGTGACCAGCGTTCTGGCTCCTGCATAAGAAGCACCGGCAGCTACCTCAAGCGCTGCCTTTTCGTTAATTGACCACTCGACGTAGATGCTTCCGTCATTGTTTTTGGCTGCGGTCTCAAGGATTTCTGTCGAAGGTGTGCCCGGATATCCGCACACAAGATTGACACCTGCCTGTATGGCGCCCCAGGCGATCGCTTCATTACCCATCAGGAATTTTCTCACAAGAATACCTCGCTCTCAGTCAGGTTGACGTTATAAAGTAAAAAATCTGTCCTTTTCACATAAAAAGGACAGATTCAAATATCCGCGGCACCACCTTACGTGATCTGCTGTTTGTGCAAATCCACACCTCATATGCATTTTTATTAACTTATTAATGCTAGCAAAGTGAGTGTGAAATGTCAATCAAGCCGAGCTTTGCTTACCAGGGCGAAATGCCTGATTTCTTCTGCGCTGCTTCATCAGTATCAGAGATCTTTTCATATGTTTTTCTGTATTCTATATACAATTCTTCCGGAGAAAGTTTGCCGGCATCTATATTTGCCTTCATCCACATAAGAGCAAGATCATGGAAAGCTTTTGTTGATTCAGGAGATATACCAGTTAGGCTATTTTCGAAAAATCCAATCATAAATCTACCTCCACTCTTGATAAATCGATTATATCACTCCGGAGTAATATGCGATATTTTCTAAAACAAGAACTTACTGAAAAACATAATACTACTTGTGCATTACGGGCCTTTTCGGATGTCTTAGACAACGTATGGTATACTTGATGAGGCAATCGCTGAGGGGGAGAGTTCCTACCATGTCTAAAAAAGATATTCTTCTGGTTGAGGATGAAACGTCCATTGTACGCATACTGGAATTGGAATTTGCCCATGAGGGCTATACTTTCGACACTGCCGTTGACGGCAGTGATGCGCTCATTAAGTTTGAAGAGAATACCTATTCCCTTATCCTTCTGGATTTGATGCTGCCTGAAATAAGCGGACTCGAAGTGTGCCGCAACATCAGGAAAGAATCGGACGTGCCGATAATCATGCTCACTGCCCGTCGGGATCTGACCGATAAAGTGGCCGGTCTTGATTTGGGGGCCGACGACTACATAACCAAGCCTTTTGAAATGGAAGAGCTCCTCGCAAGGGTTCGTGCCGGCCTTCGGCGCAGCCAGGGCAAAGAGGAAGAGATGCAGACGATCCAGTGCGCTGATCTGACCATCAACACGAAGACGCGAGAAGTTATGAAAAATGACACTCTGATCGACTTAACCAAAACGGAATTCTCCCTGTTGGTTTACCTGATGTCAAACAAGGGGATTGTCTTAACAAGGGATCAGATTATTGATCATATCTGGGGTTACGATATAGTGGATAACACGAATATACTCGATGTATATATAAGATATCTAAGGCAGAAAATAGATTACCCGCAGCAATCCAACTTAATTCATACGGTAAGGGGAGTCGGCTACACGATAACGGAACCGCAAACGGTATGATACATTTTTTCAAAAACATTTCTTTCCGGATAACAACAATATACGCGGCCCTGTTTTTTGTCGGCCTGATATCGGTTACGACCGCAACGATGGTCTATGTTAATTTCTACATCAATCAGCAGTCCAGTCAGCAGCTTGAGGTAATCAGCGCCGCAATAGAAGACAGTGTTCACAGCGCCTCGGATTTCAACATCATCAACCTGTATAACATTGCCCAGATGAATCACAACATAGATATTGTCTTACGGGACGGTACAGAGCAGATATATTCATCAGATGAAGAAAACCGTTTCTCCCAGATTTTTACAGCCCCGCTCGGCAAAATGATGACCAAGAATATCGCCGGTAAAGATTTTTTGACATATAACAGCAGGCTGATCCTGGATAACAATCAAAACTATACGCTGCAGATCATCAAGGATCCTTCATCCGACAATGCGTTTTTGAAGGCGCTGTTCTGGATTATGCTCTATATCGACAGTATCTCCCTTGTCCTTTCTTTTTTTATTGGATTCATTCTCAGCAAAAGGGCACTTACACCGATTGACAACATTATTATGCAGGCCAAAAATTTCAGCGCCAGCAATCTGAAAAACCGTATTGTCATCGATGGTCCTGACGATGAAATCAAAAAACTCGCAAACACATTTAACGAACTTATTGAGCGGATCGAACATTCCTATGAGAAACAGAATCGCTTTGCGCTGGATGCTTCGCATGAACTGGCAACTCCGCTAGCTGTAATAAAGGGATACGTGGATCTGATTGACCGATGGGGTAAAGATGACCGGGAAGTACTCAATGAAGGAATTGCCGCCATCAAAAAGGAAACACAGAGCATGACCAAACTTCTGGATACGCTTTTGATCCTCGCCAAAAGTGATAATGATCTTTTCAAAATTGAAAAGTCGATATTTGATCTGGATGAACTGATGGCCGAAGTCGTTATGGAAACCAAAATTGTTGCACCCGACCATATGATCGCTCTGGGAAAAAACGATCCTGTCAGAATTTATGCGGATCAGCGCCTCATCAAGCAAATGGTAAGGGCACTTATTGATAACTCGATCAAGTATTCGGGAAGCCACGGAAGTATCGTAATTCAGGTTGAAAAAACCCGTGACCATGCATCAATCAGCATATTGGATAATGGTATAGGAATTCCGCAAAAGGAACTGCCCTATATATTTGATCGCTTTTACCGTGTCGATAAAGCAAGGTCGCGTTCGCTCGGGGGAGCGGGACTGGGCCTGTCCTTTGTCAAATGGATAGTAAACATGCACGAAGGCAGCATTTCGGTACGCAGCAAGCCCAAAGGCATCACTCGGTTTGATATTCTCCTGCCGCTTCCCAAAGACATTGTTCCATCACTGTCAAAGCCCTGATCCCTGTTCATTCAGCGGACTCATTCCATATGTTGTTTTTGACAGGGGAATTAATAATTTTGCGATCCCAAATAACTCATGCAATTCTCAGAATCAAATCAGAGGAATCTCATTTTCGCATTTTATAATCAGAGAGTCAGGAGGAGCGAGAAAACGGTAACCGATCTCAAAATCACAACCCAGAGATCAGTGGTATATAAATACCGAGGACGCGAAAAGGAGAAAAAATGAATACGAAATTAATCACAATTATCATGGCTTTTATTATTACTCTTGGAGGATCGACCGGGATTTATGCTGCAGCAAATGCAGCTCCTGATGCGTCCACAGACACAACCACAGCACAAACAGAGAGCACTACAGCTGCAGCTACTACTGTTGCGGACGAAACGGATGTAACGGTTCTGCCCGTAGAAACGACAGCCCCTGCTGAAATAACAGTTCCTGCTGAAACAACAGTCCCTGCTGAAACGACAGCCCCTATTGTTGTAATTGATCCTGCTGAGCCCACAACTGCTGAAACAACGGCTCCCATAGTAGTAATCGATCCTACAGCTCCTACAACAGCTCCCGTAGATATTGATGATGACACAAAGACTCCTATTGACCCCGCTTCCGTAGCAATTACTGAAGATGCAGCTAAAGCGACTGCACTTGCTTCAGCAGGAACTACAGCAATCATCGTAAAGGTTGAACTTGAAGATGAAGACAGTGTTATTCTTTATGAGATAAAAATCAAGACCGACACTACCTGCTTGGAAATAAAAGTTGATGCCAATACCGGCGTTATCCTGTCAACAGATGTCAAGAATTGTGTTGATGATAAGGATGCAGCCGATCACGGCAAAAATTGCATGAACAACAACGGCAAGAGCTGCGAAGCTTTCCTGGATAATGCAGCCCGCAAGAGCGGCGATGCAAACTGGGACGGACAAACCCGCAAGAATGACTTAGCCTTTGCCGATAACGCAGCACGCAAGGCCGACAAGACAAGTAATAGCAATTGCCAGAATCAGTCAGAAAACAAATCCGGAGAAAACAACCAGAAATAAGATCTGAATCAGTAAAATATGTACCCCTCAAAACTAAAACGATACCTCCGCCAGAAATGACGGGGGTGTTGTTCTATTGTCCGGATTATTCGCCGTGAAGAGAGTAAAATGATCAGATAGAGCAATCCAGACGTCGGCCGTTGATGTCGCTTCAGACATGATCGGTCCATCCCGTACATACAAGGAGGGCAACATGAAAATTTCCAAGAAACTAACCCAGAAACTCGGAATGATTTTGCTGGCAATCTGGCTCATACTGACAGGACTTCTTCAGCTGGTAAGCTTTGATTTTCCTTACAAAGCTGTAATTATGAGCATCCTCGCCATCGCAGCCGGAGTACTCATACTTTTTGACCGGTAATCCTATCTGTTCATCATGAATAGTATTTTTGTGTACATTGTACAAACAGAAAGCGATTTTATTAATTTTGAACAGCATGTTGACAAGAGCCTTGGATTTGATATAATGACCATGTAATCGGTTACATGAAATACAAAAATGATAGAGGGCTTTCGCGATGAAAAAAAAGGCCACGATTAAAGATATTGCAGATCAGGCAGGAGTTTCGACTGCTACTGTATCACGTTATATCAATAAGACCTCTTTTGTGGAAGAAGAAACAGCGCAGAAGATACAGGGTGTAATTACCAGATTGGATTATAAACCGAACATGGCGGCCCAAAGCCTGAAGTCAAAGAAATCCCGGTCGATTCTTCTGATTGTTCCGGACATAAGCAATCCTTTCTATTCTTCCATGGCAAAAACCATTCAGGAAAGAGCCAGAAAAGAGAATTACAATATCACATTATTCAATACAAATGAGGATGAAGGTTTTGAGCTGGCAGAAGAAATCAAAGCTATTCATGTTGCTGTGCAGATGAATTCATGCGGCATTATTATGGCATCAATTGACGTAAAAGAAAAAATTGTTGACGCCCTTCAAAAAGCAGACATTCCGACGGTTGTTGTCAATTCGTATGAGACCTGTGCATTTGATTCTGTACATGGCAGGCGAAACCGGGGTACCTATCTTTCTACAAAACATTTGATCGACTTCGGACACAAAAGAATTGGATATACCGGAGGATCAAAAAGATCTGTTATCGGACGCAGCCGTCAAAACGGCTATATCAACGCAATGAAGGAAGCCCATTACAAAATCGAAGAAAACTTGATTTTTGAAACAGGATTCTCGGTCAACGCCGGATACGAAGCAGGACGGTATTTTGCCGGCATAACACCTTTGCCAACCGCCATATGCTGTGCCAACGATCTTGTAGCCATGGGCGTTATGGCATCCCTTCGCGAAGCGGGAATAGCAATTCCGGATCAGGTTTCCGTTACAGGTATGGATAACATACCATACGCTGTCTTGAGTGTGCCGAGGCTGACCACGGTGACCAATGACAGCAAAATATTTGCTAATGCTGCGATTGATATGCTGTTTGAAAGAATAAAAGGAGTATACCTCAGCGGACCGCGCGAGGTAGCTATTGAAAGGGAACTGATCATAAGAGAGTCTACCAGACGGATCTGAGTACAAAAAAATAAATTTAAATTATTGGAAGGAGGATTATGATGACAAATCATAGCGTAATTCTTGGGAATGTAGGCAACTTTTCGGATCGTTACATGGGAGGTGGTTATCAGTCGGATTTTTCTCTTGAGGAATTATTTGATCGCGTCAAGTCGATAGCCGGTGTTACCGGAGTTGAACTTGTCAGCAACTGGCATGTCACAGCAAAAAACGTCAGTCAGGTAAAAGACAATCTGGAACGCACCGGTTTGAAACTTGTTTCTATTATTCCGGACAATTTCGGAACAAAGGTGTACGGCAAAGGCGCCTATTCATCGAAAATCGCTGCTGTCCGCAGACAGGCAGTGGAGGAAACCAAAGAAATGATGGATGTCGCTGCGCTTCTCGGAGGAGAACTGGTCAGTCTCTGGCCTGGTCAGGACGGCTATGATTATCCGTTCCAGGGTGATTATATTGAAGAACGCGGCTGGTTTGCGGATAGTGTCAGAGAATGCTGCAAACACAGATCGGATACCCGGGTATCAATCGAATACAAACCGAAGGAACCCCGTAATTTCAGTTATCCGTCAAATGTCTCTTCTACGCTGCTCATTGTTAATGAAGTGAACATGCCCAACTGCGGTGTAACCATCGATTTCGGTCACGGCGCTGTTGCAGGGGAGAATCTGGCAGAGAGCGTTGCGGTTTTGAAGAAACATGGAGACAAACTTTACCACGTTCATATGAATGACAATTACGGCAACTGGGATGATGACATGATTACCGGCTCGATTCATACCATTCCTTTTATTGAATTCTTCTACTGGCTTAAACGCACCAATTATTCCGGCTATATCTCTACCGACCAATACCCCTATCGTGAGGACGGAAGGGATGCCTGTAACGAGAGCGTTCGCTGGTTTGAAGTATTTGAGCAGCTCGCCGAACGCATTGATGAAAAACAGCTCAGGAATATCTATTCTACAGGCAACGCCTGTGAAGTCAGCTCTTTTTTACGCAAGCTGATGTTCAATCAATAAGAGTCCTATTTTCGCAGATAGGCTGCGAAAAAAGATTAATAAGGAGGAACAGAAAATGAAAAAATTTCTTGCACTACTCCTGGTCCTGACTATGGTAGTCGGTTTAGCTGCTTGCGGAGGAACAGCAAAAACAACTACTGCTGTCGGAGCAACAACTGCTGCGGCAACCAAAGCCGGAACCAAAGATGAATCAAAATGGCAGATTGTTGTCGTTCCCAAAGATGCAACCAATCCATGGTTTGTCCGGATGGACACCGGTGTCAAAGAGTATGCTAAAGAAACCGGATTGAACATCTATCAGAAAGGTACGCCTTCAATCGATGCAACGCTCCAGTCCCAGTTGATTCAGGACCTGATTGCTGCAAAAGTCGATGCAATCTGCGTTGTTCCCGTTGATCCCGCTTCCCTTGAGCCTGTCTTACAGCAAGCTCGTGATGCAGGCATCATCGTTATTGCGCATGAAGGCTCCTCACTGAAGAATGTTGATTATGATATAGAAGCTTTCAACAACGCTGATTACGGCGGTTTCATCATGGACAACCTCGCTGAAGCCATGGGAAAAACCGGCACGTACACAACAATGGTAGCATCTGTTACAAACGCTTCACACAATGAATGGGCGGACGGCGGTATAGCTCATCAGATAGCAGCTTATCCCAACATGACGCTTCTTGCAGCTGAGCCTCGCGTAGAGTCAGAAGATAACGGCGACGTTGCTTATCAGAAGGCAAAAGAACTGCTGAAAAAGTATCCTGACCTTAAAGGAATCATGGGAACTTCTTCCTATGACGCTCCCGGCATTGCACGTGCAATCCAGGAACTCGGTCTTGTCGGAAAAGTGTTTACATCCGGAACAGGCATGCCTGCAGACAATGCTGAACTGCTCAAGAGCGGCGTTGTAAAGTCACTTACATTGTGGGATCCTGCTCTGGCCGGCAAAGCAATGTGTGCTTTGGCACTCAAGATGCTCCGCGGCGAAAAAATCACCAATGACCTTGATCTTGGTGTTGAAGGATACAAAGACCTGAAATTCAAAAAAGACAGCACAACTGTTTTCGAAGGCCAGGGATGGATTGTCATCACCGCAGAGAATGTAGACAGCTTCGGATTCTGATATAAAAATACAGAACTTGATTGTTTCCAGTTTGACTTAGCTGACACTTCTGCACACCGGGGCGGTACATATGTATCGCTCTGGTATGCAGGTCGGCAAGAATTTGTCAGAACCTTCGGTGTGCTGTTGTGGATCAGCCTGAACACTCCACTTCCTCGTGAAAGGAGCTGTGCGCTATGGCCCAAAGCGTGTTAAAGGTTGTAGATATTAAAAAATCATTCGCAGGTGTTGACGCACTCAAAGGTGTGTCCCTTGAAATTGCGCCCGGTGAAATTCACTGTCTTGCCGGCGAGAATGGCTGCGGTAAATCTACTTTAATTAAAATTATTTCAGGTGTTTATGAACCGAACTCCGGTCAAATTGAATTTAGCGGGAACATACATAAAAAAATCACTCCGATAGAAGCCATCATGAATGGCATACAAGTCATATACCAGGATTTTTCCATATTCCCTAATATGTCAGTTGTAGAAAATTTGGCATTCAACAGCGAATTGGCCAACAAGCATAAGCTGGTCAACAAAAAACGCATGCGTAAAATTGCTAAAGATGCTATTGCAAAAATTAATTTCGAAGTTGATCTTGACGCAAAAGTTGGAACCCTTTCCGTTGCTGATAAGCAGCTGGTTGCGATATGCCGGGCCCTGATGTTTGATGCTAAGCTGATCATCATGGACGAGCCGACTACCGCGTTAACCCGCAAGGAAGTGAACGCACTGTTCAAGATTATTCTGGATTTGAAAGCACAAGGTATTGCAACATTATTTGTAAGCCATAAGTTGGATGAGGTATTTGAGATTTCTGAACGGTTTACGATCATCCGAAGCGGAGAGAAGATAATCACCGGCAATACCGCTGAATTGGATAATAAGAAATTTACTTACTATATGACAGGCAGAGAATTTGAGGATATTGCCTTTACTCCAAAAAATATAGATACAGCGCCAGTGTTGGAAGTGAAAAATCTGGGTCTTACCGGGTTTTTCGAAAACATCAGCTTTGCTTTGCACAAAGGAGAAATACTTGGCCTCACGGGACTTCTGGGTTCCGGACGTACAGAACTTGCACTGTCACTTTTCGGGATTCGCAAAGCCGACAGCGGCACAATCGAAATAGACGGGAAAGAGATTCGTCTGGACAGTGTCCAGACTGCGATGGAAAACGGCATCGGTTATGTGCCTGAGGATCGGTTGTCTGAAGGTCTGTTTCTTCCGCGCGGTATCGGCGACAACATCATCATATCGGAAGTCGATAGTCTGGCGAATGGTATCGGCGTTTTAGACCGGACTAAAAAGAAAAACGAAATCGCCCGCTGGGTTAAAGAATTGACCATTGCAACTCCTAACCCCGACAATGCATGCAGCACCCTGTCCGGCGGCAATCAGCAGCGAATTGTTCTTGCCAAGTGGCTTGCCCGTGATTTGAAAATATTGATACTGAACGGGCCGACAATGGGTGTGGATATCGGATCGAAATATGATATTCACATGATCCTGCAAAAGCTTGCAGACGAAGGAATGAGCCTGATTATCATCTCCGATGACATTCCTGAAATTATGACCACTTGCTCAAAAATTCTGATTATGAGAGACGGCCGCATTACGGCAACCTTGAATCCAAAGGAAACCAATGTTCAGGAACTCTCAAAATACATGATGTAGGAGGTGAAAAAAATGCCAATAATACTAAAAAAGCTGACACAAAGAAATGAAACATATATTTTTCTGGTAATTCTTGTGCTCAGTTTCCTTATTGAATTCAGATCCGGTCAGTTTTTCACTCCCAATAACATCGTCGACATTGCTTCTGCAATGATTGTTCCCGGTCTCTTTGCGATCGGTACATTCATGGTTATCGTTTCCGGCGGTATCGACGTATCTTTTCCGGCGCTTGCGTCCCTGAGTGTATATGCAACCACAAGCACGCTGTTCGATGCAAAATACTCCGGAAATATGTGGCTGCCGATCGTTATGGCATTAGCTATCGGAGCCCTGCTGGGTGCTGTGAACGGCATACTGATTGCAGCTTTTAACCTTCCGCCGCTCATCGTCACTTTAGGCACATCGAGCATTTTCAGAGGATTCATGCTGGGTGTGCTTGGCGCAAAACAGATGCCTGTCATTCCAAAAGGCATGTCTACCTTTGGCACCTCATCGCTTTTTGTAGCGAAGAACGCACAATCCGGACTGACCTCACGTATGCCGGTCGCTATCCTTGCACTGATTATTGTATTGGTAATAGCGTATCTCATACTGTACCGTACCATGTTCGGACGCGGAATATATGCGATCGGGGGCAATGAGACCAGCGCTTTCCGTGCCGGCTTCAATGTTCGTCAGATTAAATTTCTGCTCTATGTCGGTGTTGGGATTATTTCAAGCCTTGCCGGCTTGATTCGCGTATGTATGATGACCCAGGATCATCCCACAAATATGCTGGGTATGGAAATGATGATCATCGCCGGCGTTGTTTTGGGCGGTACAGCCATTACCGGCGGCGCCGGTTCACTGACAGGCTGTATGCTGGGCACGGCACTTATCGTTATTGTGCAGAATTCCCTGATATTGTTGGGTGTACCGACGTTTTGGCAGGGATTTTTCCTCGGCATGCTGATCCTCATCGGAACAGGCGTAAGCGCCTCTCAGGTAATGCGTTCCAGCAATATGTCTAAATTAAGAAAGACAAGGAGGGCATTATGAAAAACAATAATAGAGGCCTTTCTGCTTTTTTAACCAGAGATGTCTATCTTACCCGGTTGATCACATTGATGGCGATCTGGATGATATTCATGGCAATATTCAAGTTTGATTCCTTCTATTCTATTATCAACTATCAGACAATGGCTGCGCAGTTTCCGGAATATGGCCTGATGGCACTTGGCATCATGCTGTGCATGATCACGGGTGGAATCGACCTTTCTGTGGTCGGAGTCGCCAACTTTGCATCCATCGTGACAGGAATGCTGCTCAAGACGATGGTTGATCCAAGCGGCGAACTGCCGCTGATCGGAATACCTGCCGCCATTCTCGGCGGTTTGCTTGTTGGTGCTGCGGCTGGCGCACTGAATGGATTTCTAATCTCAAAAGTCAGGATTCCGCCAATCCTCTGCACATTGGGTTCCTATGAACTGTTCACCGGAATTGCAATTCTTTTTACAAAAGGAAAAGCTATCAGTGGTTTTCCAGCAGCTTATTCAGCAACGATTGCAGGCAAGCTTTTCAATATAATACCGATGCAGCTTGTCTTCTTTGTCGTCATGGCGGCGATCCTTGCCTTTCTTTTGAACCGGACCACCTATGGCACCAAGCTTTATATGTTGGGAACAAATATGAATGCAGCCAAATTCAGCGGACTGAAAACCGACCGCCTGCTGATTAAGACGTATATGCTCTCCGGAATCTGTGCAGCACTTGGCGGTGTCGTAATGCTTGCAAACTACAATTCGGCACGTGCTGATTATGGTACGGTCTATACACTGCAGTGCGTTCTGATTGTTGTACTTGGCGGCGTAAGCACAGTCGGCGGAAAAGGCCGGATCAGCGGTGTGGTGCTGGCCATATGCGTTCTTCAGATGCTCTCGTCAGGACTCAACCGTTTCCCGCAGGTCAGCAGTTTCTTCATCCCGCTTATCTGGGGCGGCGTACTGATAATCATTATGGTACTCAACCACTTTACGGAAAACAAAAAAATCAAATCACCCAAAGAAATAATAAAATAGGGCTAACCACGGTCACATCGAAAGTGACCGTGGTTGTTTTTTTCACAATTTCAAAAAATAGAAGGAAACCGCAATGAAGATTGTAAATTTTGGATCTCTGAATTATGACTATGTGTATTTTGTCGATCACATTGTACTTCCGGGAGAAACCATATCTTCGACAGACCTGTCCGTATTCTGCGGAGGGAAAGGCCTCAATCAGTCCATTGCACTTTCACATGCCGGGGCAGAAGTTTTTCATGCAGGATTAATCGGAGATGACGGCGATTTGCTGATGGAAACATGTAGAAGCCACGGAGTGAATACGCAGTTTATTCGAAAAGCTTCCGCACGATGCGGAAATGCAATTATACAAGTCAGTAAATCGGGACAGAACAGTATCGTACTGTTTGGCGGGGCAAACCGGCAAAACACGAAAGAGTTTATTGATGAAGTGCTGGCTTCCTTTTCCGAAGGCGATTATGTCCTTCTTCAAAACGAAATGAATCTTGCAGAGTACATCATTGAGCAGTCATATGCCAAAAAGATGATCATTGTATTGAATCCTTCCCCATACAATGAATCCCTGGAACGCTGTGATTTAGGGAAAGTATCCTTTTTCATTCTGAACGAAGTCGAGGGGATGCAGATAACAGGAGAAAAAGCAGTCGGGAAAATCCTGACTGCAATGCTTCTGAAATATCCCCGGGCAAGGATTGTCCTGACTTTGGGAAAACAGGGTGTAATCTATGCAGATCGCGAAAAGACTTCCTCACACGGCATTTATAATGTGGAGGTTGTTGACTCCACTGCGGCCGGAGACACTTTTACCGGCTATTTTATCGCTTCGGATATTGCCGGAAAACCGGTTGAGGAATCACTTCGTTTAGCTTCCATAGCTTCTTCACTGGCCGTTTCAAAAAAAGGTGCGGTCGATTCGATACCGCATCTTGAAAAAGTACTTGCAGCAAAATTAACGGAATTGAATCAATAAGACAATTAACAGCACGGATTCTTATCCCTTGCCTATGAAAAGGGCGCCAGTGAGTCATAAACTCCCATTGACAAATGACTCTGGTTACACGGTTTGCATCATTTCAATATCATGCGAAATTATTATTTTACAAAAAAAGTAATATAATATATTTGATTGTTAAATGTGGAGGTGCCGGATGGAAATACTGAAAATGACCAGAGAACAGCTGATCAGTGAGAATGAGAATTTAAAGCTACAGGTCACGGAACTGAAAGCGTCTGAAGAACAGCAAAAAAAGGTGGAGTCCGCTTTGCGAGCTTCAGAAGAGCAATTTCGCCGCTTCTTCAACACCGCTCCTGTTGGGCTGAGCCTTTCAAATCCTCAAGGGGATCTCCTTAATGCCAATAACGTCGTACAAGAATTATTGGGTTATTCGCTGGAAGAATTCAAGACGATGAACATTCATGATATCTATTTTGAACCTGCTGACCGCCAGCGTCTTTTAAATGTACTGTCTGAATCAAATCATGTGCGTGATTTTGAGACAAAAATAAAGCACAAAGACGGAACCATTTGGACGGTGCTGATGAACTCAGACTATATAGAGCTGGATAACCAGAAAGTACTGTTAACCTCGATACACGATATTACCCGGTTCAAACAAGTCCAGGAGGACCTAAGGGAATCCGCTGAACGGTATCATCTGCTTTTCAGCAATGCTCCCGTTGGAATTACCGTTACCGATTTTCGAGGGGGTATACCTGCCAGCAATCAGGCCATTCATGAATTATTAGGTTATACCTCGGAGGAGTTTAAGGACATAACCGCCCTTGATTTTTATCTTGACCACACAGAAAGACAGCGTCTTATTGCGTTGACACAGGTTTCAGGCGTCGTACGTGACTTCGAGACAAAGTTCAAACGCAAGGACGGCAAAATAATATCCGTTCTTATCAATTCAGACGTGATTGATTTCGAAGATCAACATAAAGTGCTGCTTACATCGATACGTGATATTACCAATCTCAAGCAGGCTGAAGAGGAATTAACGAAGGAGCGCGATTTTACCAATGCCATTCTAGATACGGCTGCATCATTGGTGCTGGTCCTTGACCGGCAGGGGCTGATCACGTGGTTCAACTTTGCCTGTGAAAAAATAACCGGATATACGGCCCAGGAAATGAAGGGTCAGCATCTATGGGATATCCTCTCTGCGAACCCTGCACTGACCAGAGAAAGAATTGAGAGCCTGCTGGCGGGTAATTATCCCAGCACATATGAGAGTTACTGGCTTGCTAAAAGCGGAGAGAAGCGCCTTGTTTCCTGGTCCAATACCGTGCTTGTGGATATCAAAGGTAATGTCGAATATATCATTGCAACGGGGATTGATATCACAGAGCGCAGACAAGCAGAGTTAGGCCTGCAGGAGGCCAATCAAAAGCTGGTTACCTGGGTTAATGAACTTGAAGAGAGAACCGCTGAGATGACTCAGCTCAGTGAAATGGGCGAACAGCTTCAAAGCTGTAAAACCATGAAGGAAGCCTGTGCTATCAGCGTTCAGTATATCCGGAAGATATCTCCGGCCAGTCAGGGCGCGTTGTATCTGATTAATACTTCAAAGGATTTGGCCGAGGCTGTTGAAGTGTGGGGGGATTCAGCCACCTCCGAGAACCTTTTTGTCCCGTCGGACTGCTGGTCCATTCGTCGTGGCCGGCCTCATCTCGTTGACACGTCACACCCCGGCCTGAAATGCGAACATATTATTGGATCACAAGTCGATCAACATATTTGTGTTCCCATGATGGCCCACGGGGAAGCCCTGGGAATATTGCACTTGAATCACACAATATCTGAGCAGGATACTCTGAAGTCAACGGATCAATTATACGGCGAACACAAAACCCAGGTAATCATGGCAGTAGCTGAACACATTGCCCTTGCCCTGTCAAACCTGAAACTTCGAGAGACACTTCGGCAGCAGTCGATCCGGGATATTCTTACAGGACTTTTCAATCGACGCTATATGGAAGAATCTCTGGTTAGAGAACTAAGCCGGGCGGAGCGGGAGAAAAAGCCGGTAGGGGTGATCATGTTTGACATTGACCACTTCAAGGATTTCAACGACGTTTTTGGACACGATGGAGGAGATGCGCTCCTTCGTGAACTGGGCGGTTTTCTGATAAAAAACACAAGAGGCGGAGATATCGTTTCCCGTTATGGCGGAGAGGAATTTGTAGTAGTGCTTCCGAGTGCTTCTCTGGAGAATACCAGACTTCGCGCCGAGGAAATGCGAAAGGGCGTCAAAGAGTTACTGGTTTACCATTTGGGCAAGCCGCTTGGGAAGTGCACTCTTTCCTTTGGTGTTGCTGCCTTTCCAGAACACGGCATGACAAATGAGGGAATTTTGAAGAGTGCTGACAATGCTCTCTACCGAGCAAAAAACGAAGGCAGAGACAGGGTAGTAGTTGCCTCAGTCATTAATCAGTAATTTTAGTGAGGGAGATAATTCATGAAAAGACAATTGTCAGTAAACCTGGATAATTTGCTCTTATCTTTATCGGAAGTAGTGGACTTAGCAAATCCATCAATTTTGCAGCATCAGCAGAGAACAGCATTTATTGCGCTAGAAATAGCAAAGCGGGCTAATTTGGCACCGGAAATCGTTGAAAATATTTTTGCAGCTGCATTACTGCATGATATCGGCGCAATAACTGTGGAAGAAAAAATGGCTCTCCATAATTTTGAAGTTGAAGTTATGGATATAAATATTCATACAATAAGAGGACAAGTACTATTAGAACAAATACCGTGGTTAACAAAGTTATCGAAAATTGTAAGAAATCATCACAGAAGTTGGCGTGATTGGGATGAAGAAATAGAAAATCCACTCGTTCTTTCTTCTCAAATTGTTCTTTTAGCGGATTATGTGGAGAGATTAGTTGATCGAAATAAGTATATTTTGCATCAAACGCAGGATATTGTAGAAAAAATTGAAGAATTGGCAGAAAACGTTCTCAACAAAGAAGTAATTGCCTATTTTGTGGATGTATCCCGAAGAGAGGAATTTTGGTTGGATTTAGCTTCGCCGAGATTATACTCGCTGCTTCTTAACAATGGGCCGTTCAGTGATGTGCAAATAGGAATCGAAGACGTATTGTTATTATCCAATTTGTTTCGGGATCTTATCGATTTTAAGTCAAGATTTACGGCTACCCATACAACAGGCGTATCGGAGTGCGCAGTTATGTTGGCAGAACTATTTGGCCTGGCAGAATATGATGTAAAGTTAATGAGGATAGCAGGAAATTTTCATGATATTGGAAAATTGATTATTCCAAACAGTATTCTTGAAAAGCCTGATAAGCTGACCGTTGATGAGTTCCAGGTTATGAGGTGTCATACGTATTACACATACTACACATTAAATTCCATTGGCGGATTGCAGCGAATAGCGGAGTGGGCGGCCTATCATCATGAAAAATTAGATGGAAGCGGCTATCCGTTTCATTGTACGAATGAAGAAATTGGTACGGGCTCCCGGATTATGGCAGTTGCGGATATTTTTACTGCAATCTCAGAAGACAGACCCTATAGAAAAGGAATGGAAAAGGAAGAGATATGTAAGATTCTCAAAAACCAGGCAGACAATAATTTATTGGATAAACGGATCGTAGCTCTACTATTTGACAATTACGAGGCTATCCGTCTAAAAGTCAAAGAAAAACAAGCAGAAGCATTTGATTTTTACGAAAAGAGATTTATATCAATAGATGAAAAAATAAAGCATAATACCAACTGAAAATACTGATAGCGTACAGATAAACAGATGTTTATAGACTGTACGAGATTCAGACATATTTGGATATCAGCATTGATAGTATCAGCCGACATTGGCTTCTCTCGACAACCAGCATGTCATTAGATTCTGAATTGCTCGATCAAGCAATTATCTTCATTAACTTGGTACCATGAATTTGTAAGTAGTGAGAGCTGACTATTTATGCATTGTATTAATAGTCATATATATCTTATAATGTACTCAAACCAGAGCATAAGCGGAGAAGATTTGTATCTTGTTTATCATCTCCTTCCCCACAAGTATCTCAAGTACACGGAGTAAATATTGAGACTGGTATTAGTTCAATAGATGAAAGCTAAACTGTTGAAAATTGCTGAGATTGGATGTGATTTTATTTGGAAAATGGAGTTAACAATTCAATGACAAAATCTTCTTCCATTCGTTCAGAAGACATTAATGATTTAAAAGAAATTCTGGGAATTGAAAAGCTATCCAGACTTCTGGAGAAATTTTATAGTGCTACTGGATTAGCCAATGCTGTCTTGGATCTTAAAGGAAACGTACTGCTTGGGGTAGGCTGGAAAAGCATTTGTACTGAGTTTCATAGAAAAAACAAAATAGCCTCAAGGCGATGCATAAAAAGTGACATAGATTTTGCTAATCGATTAAGAAAAAGTGAAAAATATGCAATATATACTTGTCAGAACGGTATGGTGGATGCTGCAGCTCCTATCATTATTGGTGGAGTACACGTTGCCAATTTATTCATTGGACAGTTCTTTTTTGCATCGCCGGATAAAGATTTTTTTATCAAACAAGCAGAAGAGTTGGGCGTTGATAAAGAGAAATACATGAAGGCACTTGAAGAATGTCAAGTGTATAACAAGGAAACCATAGCAAGGTTTTTGGATTTTTTATATGAAATAATTGATGTAATTAGCGAATCAGCTCAAAAAACAATAAAACTGAAAAAGCAAAATAAAGATAAAGAAGAAAGAGCTGCTGAGTTACGCATTGCCAATAAAGAGCTAATCTTTCAAAGTGAAGAGAAGGCAGACAGGGCAGCGGAATTAGTTATTGCTGATGAAGAACTTGTCTTTCAAAACAATGAGAAAGAAAAACGGGCGGCAGAATTACTCATAGCCAATAAAGAACTTGCCTTTCAAAACGAAGAGATTTCATATACTGACTGCCACGATGTTTTAACAGGGCTTTACAATAGAATTTACTTTGAAGAGGAAAAGAAACGCCTCAATACCGCAAGGCAGTTACCGGTTTCAATTGTTGTGGGAGATATTAATGGTTTGAAATTAATAAACTATGGCTTTGGACACGCTAAAGGTGATGAAGTACTTATTGAAACAGCAAAAATTTTAAAGAAATGCTGCAGGGAAAAAGATATTATTTCAAGAATCGGGGGAGGAGAGTTCAGTATTTTGCTGCCCCGAACTGATAGCCAGGCTGCTCAACAAGTATGCAGTCGTATATATGATGCCTATAGAGCAAGCACCTTCATAGGAAGTGAAATTTATCCCAGTATTTCATTAGGGTACGCAACAAAAATGACAAAAACGGAGACGATGGATGATATTTTAATGACCGCAGAAAAGTCTATGTCGAAGAAGAAGTTACTTGAAAGTGAAAGTGCCCACAATGCAATCATAGAATCGATAAAAGCAATTATGTTCGAAAAAAGCCAAAAAACAGAAGAGCATGCAGAGAGAATGGTACAACTGTCAAAGTCAATTGGATTAGCTATGTCTATTACAGATGATCAACAAAATGAACTTGAGCTATTAGCTACACTACATGATATAGGTAAAGTGAGTATTCCTAATGCTATTTTGTCAAAGCCTGGGAAGCTTAGTGATGAGGAATGGGCCGTAATTAAAAAGCATCCTGAAACTGGTTTTAGGATAGCACAAGCAACTTCTGATCTTGCACCTATAGCCAATTATATCCTTTGCCATCACGAAAGATGGGATGGCAAAGGATATCCTCAAGGTCTTATAGGAAAGCAAATACCTCTTCTATCCCGCATAGTGGCGATTGTTGATTCCTTTGATGCTATGATCAATGATAGGGCCTATCGAGTAGCGATGACAAAGGAGGAGGCGATAGAAGAAATCAGAAGATGTTCAGGTACTCAATTTGATCCGGAAATTTCACAACTGTTTCTCAATCTAATATCATAAGGATTGCCGCTTTGGTATAGATATCGGTAGTGAAGCTTGCCAAGGAACGGTCGGAAACAGAGTTTTTCCTGGGTTGGCACATCGGGGGACAATGCGTGGAGCGAGATGTGCAATGTTGCACATGTAATCACTTTCTGTGTTTGAACTTTAAAAATTTGAGAGTCGGAATTTTTCTGTTTTTGCATATATCATATAGCCTTAATATCCTTTCGAAGGTATCCTACCAGTGGAGGGCTATACTATGTGTTATTTTATTGCCAAGATTGTAACTGATACGCAGGTCACATATATGGTCTGGAATGCTCTGATGTGGAATTATTTGGACATTTATTGTTAGTCATAGCTAGTATTCGGTAATTGTTGATGCTGGATCCTATTCCCTGATTCTTTTCAAAGCACCTTTACCTCAATTTGACTCTCTAGATGCAATTTGTATGTAACGCCATCTGAAACTTGCCGAAGGAAGCCGGAATTTCGCAAGAAACCATGAATGAATTGATCCAACTGAATTATGCCTGATTCCTTGTTGTTACGGGTATTTTCAAAAGAGTACTTGCTTGATATACAATTCACCAGAGTTTCTGTAGCTTTTATAACCTTCTTATTGGTTCTTTTTATCTAAAGAACCAAGATAATTTATTGAGAGTAATTTTTTTGATGATATATTGAGTTTGCTTTCAATTTTTTGTTTGTCCTTAAAATCAATTCTATGCACTGAACTGTGATTTACGATTAAGTGCCTCATAACCTTTTTTGCAGACACAACAAATCCCCTGGAAACCTTACAGCCAGGGCACTGAAAAACTTCTCGGATATTTTATCTGGGGAGTTTTTTAGCGTCTGTGAACAGAATGTTTTTGGTGTTAGATTTCTGGATGTGAAAAACGGGCGATAAGCAGCTCGAAAGAGATGCCTATCTCATTTCTTTTTTATTGGATTTCCATCAATTTCAGGATTCTTTTTATGTTTACGGCAAAAATAGTCATGGCACCCTGCAGCTGCATACTGTTTAACCCTGCAGACTGTGCCGTTTTGTATCCGTGAGCATATTTGAGTTCGCTGTTCTTCGCCTCGATCTTATATCTTTCTCTTGCCCTGTTTCGAAAGTAGGCGCTTTCCTGAAATTCTTTCTGTTCTTCACGAATATCGGATTGTATTCTTACTGTATATGTTTTAAATTGAGCACCTTCTTTGTAACAGCCATTACGAAGTGGACAAATTTTACATTTTTCAACATCAAAGTAATATATGACTCTTGGGCTTTTCTTTCCCTGTTGGCGATACTGCCCAGCTTTTCTGACACTCATGTGTCCAGCTGAACATACGTACATATCGGCGTCTTTGTTGTACTCGAATTCTTCCTGTGCCGTTCGACTTCCATAGGTTCTTGTTTGACGCTCCCGGGCAATCAATCGAATGTTACGTTCTCTCATATATTTCTGGTTGTTAGTATCTGAATAGGCCGCATCTCCGATGACTTCCTGCACATCCATGCCGGCTTTTTCACTTCTCTCGATAAGTGTTTGCAATTGTTTCCCGTCGTGTCTTTCTCCCGTTATGACAGTGGCTGCTGTAATAATTCTTTCTTCTGTCATCGCAATGTGTGTTTTGTAACCATAGAACGAAGAATCCGTTGTTTTGTGCCCTACCTTTGCTTCAGGATCTGCGGAAATATTTCGGTTCTCAAGAGTGTCTTCGATCGTTTCTGCAAGAAGATTGGCACTTTCACAGACAGCGGGATACTGACACAGCCTGTCGTTTGCTTCAACTGCCCTGACAAGTTCTCTGCTATATGCGAGCACCTCCAATATACTGGAGTCTGCCTGCGGGCGGGCAGGTAATTGCTCTGCCTTTATATTGCATGACGAACAAAGTATCTTTCGAAGGCCATTCGACCTTTCAACCAGTGCGTCATGTGGAGACAGAAGGTTGTAGCGGGCATTTGTATGCGTAGAATCGACAATAATGGCCTTGCTCTTTATGACACCTTTCTCAACAGCTATCTGGACAGTCTTGCTGATGAGCATGTCGAGGACATCCATATTCTTAAGCCTTTGCTTGCGGAATTTAGTAAGGGAACTTGGATCGATGACATCCTCTTCCGGTGCCATGTCCAAAAAATATTTGATGGCCAAATCGCAGCGCGATCTCTCCACAAGGTCGACATCGGAAAGATCGTACAAAGATTTAAGAAACAAGTACTTAAACATGCGGATCGGATCGATAGCTCCGCGACCGTTGTCCGGACAATAGTTTTTCTTGAGTTCGTCATATACAAACGAGAAGTCAACTATTTGCCTGATCTTTCTGAGTTTGTGATCCTGGGGAACAATGAGCTCATAGAGCTGCAGATACGGGCTAAGTGGAATTTCCGGTTGCATTAACATATTCATCACCTTCTTTAAATTGATGATTGCATTATATAATATATTGATATTTATTTCAATCTATTGGAGGCTGCAAAAAAACTCTCCGGATTTTATTCCGAAGAGTTTTTCAGTGCCCTGACCTTACAGTATCTAGGGGATTTGGTGGTGGAGAATACCGGGCTCGAACCGGCGACCTCTTACATGCGAAGCAAGCGCTCTCCCAGACTGAGCTAATTCCCCAAATCAACACTACATATTATCGTAGTGTGACGCATAACTGTCAAGGTAATTCTGCTGTCTATACATGCGGAAAACCGGTAAAGAATCCGATTCGTCCGGGCTATGAGCGTATTACATTCAGGCCGGCCTTTTTGTAGATGTTCTCTAGGGATCTGAAAAGCGAGTCTGAAATATAGCCTTTATTCATTGTATATTCAAGTCCGCATGAGTCCCATTTCTGGCGGCCGTATTCATGATACTTGAGGAGCTCAAAACGCGCGTTGCCGGCGCCGCATTCGTGGAAGAAAGCGACAAAACGGTGGATGATTTTGGGATCGGCATTAAAGGATGCAATAAGCGGCGTGCGGATCAGCACGTTGGGGTGCCACGCAAGGGCCGCTTTGATATTTGCCTCTATCGTTTTGTTCGATACGCCGGTCATCTCGGTATGAATCGCGTCATCGTCGTGCTTGAAGTCTATAATAAGCAGGTTAATTAGTTCAAAAAGCTCCGGAAGCCTTGGATTTAGAGCGTTTGTCTCAATGGCGGTGTGTATGCCTGCGGCACGAAGACCCTCAAGAAGTTCCTTAAGTGCCTCGAATTGAAGTGTCGGTTCTCCGCCTGATATGGTGACTCCGCCCCCGTCAAAAAAGAGGGAACGGGACTCCTGTGCTTCGGCTATCAGATCTTTGACATCGACAGTCGTGCAGGAGAACGAAAGTCCGGCATTCTTCTGGGAATCGACGCATTCACGACCGGAACAGTCGGTGCAGTCGGTTCTGTCGAGCTTACCCTCAATAATGCGGCCCTGCGGGCACACATCATCCGTTAAATTGGTTTGGTGTACCAGCAGCGTTCCGCCGGGGGCAAGACCCTCCGGATTTGAGCACCACGGACAGAGCATATCACATCCCTGTAAGAAAAAAACAAGTCGGTTTCCCGTCCCGTTCAGTGAATAATTTATCCCTTTTCTCATAATTTTTAATTCCATGCGGCACTCTCCTATCAAACCATTCAAAATAAATTATAGATGTTTTCCAATAATTTGTCAATCGACTTGACAAATTATTGGAATGGGTGTAAAAGAGTGGAAGAATAAAAAGAAGAGAGAATTGTGGAGCTTTTTATGCGAATCATCACATTGAATGCAACCGAAATGAAGTCATTCAATCGTCGCCGTATTCTGGAACACCTCAGGACACAAAGTACGTCGCGTGCTGAATTATCAAGGATGACGGGACTCACCCGATCAGCCATCAGCCTGATCGTCGACGGACTTCTGGGGGACGATATTTTGCGCGAAGGCTGCGAGCAGGGTGGGCGGGTCGGAAGAAAATCCGTCAGTCTTGTCATTAACCCACTTGCGTTCTATTCAATCGGGCTTACTATTTCCCGCGGACATTATGCAGTCGGACTGGTTGATTTTGGCGGGACAATTCAAAAAAGAATCAGCAAACCGCTGGATCCCCATATGTCAGTGCTCGATACACTCGAACTTATCGCAAAGGAAGCAGAAATGCTCCTCCGGACACACGCTCTTCCGGGACGTCTTCTGGGAATGGGCATTACTGCCCCCGGACCGCTTGACGTGAAGCGCGGAATGATACTGCATTCTCCGCATTTTGAAAAATGGTCCGATGTTTCGATTGTAGACTTCTTTTCCACGCGTATTCCCGGCACGATTCTATTAGAAAATAAGGCCAATGCAATGGCGCTTGCCGAGAAAACTTTTTGTATGAAAGGCAAGTATGATTCCTTTCTTGAGCTTGTTATTGATACCGGTGTAGGGGCTGGACTTATTATTGAAGGAGATCTGTATAAAGGCGGGACCGGGTTCGGCAACGAGTTTGGCCATACCTGCATCAATATGAATGGTCCCCGCTGTGACTGCGGTAACTTCGGATGTGCACAGCTGTATGCATCCATTCCGAATCTGCTGGCGGCTGTCAGCAGAAAGAATCCGGAACTCGACAGCTGGGAGCGCATTGCGGATTTCTCTATGTCGGGGAACCCGGCTGCAAGTGCGGCCCTTGAGATGGAAGCTGAGTATCTGGCCGGCATCATAGTTAACGCAGTCAATATTCTGGACATGGAGGCGGTTGTCCTTTCGGGCGACATTACATATCACCCGGATGAATTGAATAATAAAATCACCCGGAAAGTCAACGACAGATTTATTGGCAGAGAGACCCGGCAGATTAAAATACTGTCCTCTTTGCTGACTGGACATCCGGCCATATTATCAAGTGCAAATCTAGTTCTCGAAAATTACGTCCGGTTAGGGGAGCCGCGTATTGACGACTTCCTGTGATGGCTCCGCACTTAATTCCCCTCTGAATACGGCCTGGAAAATTAAGGAAGCCGCTCCTATCAGCGGAGCTTTTTCTCCGAATTTCGCAAGATGTATGGGGATTTTTTTGGATCGATGCTGAAAAGCCAGCTGATTGGTCTTTGCTTCCAATTCGTCTATGACTAATTCCGCAAGAGGCGCTCCGTCATGTCCGATAAGAATGATATCCGGATCAAAGATATTTGCAAGATTCACAAGTCCTGTCATCAGGGCCTGCACAAAATCCGGGAGCCAGCTCTGCCGAAAGGCCTGATTCCCGCTGCTTTTCCGTATCAGAGTCTCTATGTCGGGGCTCTTCGTTTTTTGAAGCAGAACCGGTACACTGATGTACAGCTCGAGGCATCCCCTCTGGCCGCAGGTACACAGCGGCCCGTCCATTTGTATGGACATATGACCCAATTCTCCGCCGAATCCTTCACTTCCCTGCAGAATGCGTCCGTAGGAAATGATTCCGGCACCAATACCGTTTGTCAGACCCAGATAAACTACATGATGGCAGTTCTGTCCGGCACCATAGAGCTGTTCGCCCCAGGCGGCAGCATTCATATCATTGTCCAGAAGGACAGGCAGCTGATAACGCCTGCCCAGCATTGCCTGCAGTTCTACCTGCTCTATACCGTGAAAATTCGGGGGAGCCAGAAGTATTCCCTGCTTCAAATCGAGCGGTCCGATGCTGCAGACACCGATACCCAGTAACTTTCCGGCCGTACGGTCCAGAGCAGCTTCTGCTATGATTGTGTCAATCAGGTGAAATAGATCTGCTGTGAATTCCCCGCGGATCTTCTCCGGTTCGCAGCTTTCCGAGATAATAAGGGGCTGCCGCCATACCCGGTGGATCTCGCCGCTGATATCGGCAATTACACCCTGGAGCTCATCACGTGAAATGTATATTCCCACTGCCATATATTTTTTTATATTTAATGCAATCAGTGTGGATTTGCGACCAGTCTGAGTAAGCCCTGCCGCACTGCGGCTTTGGGGAGTATCATCTGAGGCTTTCTCTATCACAAGACCTTCCGTTAGCATTTCCCCGACGATATTACTGATTGCCATTTTGCTCAGGCCGAGATGAACGGCAAGTGTCAGGCGGGTTGATTCATGCTGCATGGACAGAAAGCGAATAACCTCCGCCCGGTTGGCCATACGGATATACTGCAGATTTTTAGCTTTCCGTTTTGATTCATTAGACATAACCGCCATTGCCGCACTCCTTCATTGCCATGTTCGGATAAAAAAATATCTGTGTATTTTCAGAACTCAAATGATATAAATACTACTATATTCCTGAATTGACTTTATCTTACCGGAACTGATTTGTAAAGACTCTTTATGAATTAAGTTTTTTGTGGTATTCTGGGCATACTGAATAAATTGCTGCAGAATGTTTTTCAAAATGACAGCAACTCCAGATTATCAGAAAACAGGAGGGTACAAAAATGCTTACCACAGAACAAAAGAAATATTACCGTCAGCAGGCTTTGAATTATTATGATAAGGCCCGGATAGTCCTGACACCGGAAGAAAAAAGCAATATTGAATTTGCTGATTTCGGGCTCGGGGAATTCGATCACACGGGTCTGATCCTCATTACATATGTGAATACCGCAAGAGTATGTTCAAAGGAGATGGTTCTGCTTCCCGGTCAGACCTGCCCGGAACACAGACATCCTGCCATCGGAAGCGAACCTGGCAAGGAAGAGACATTCCGCTGCCGCTATGGCGCCGTATACCTTTATGTTACAGGCACACCAACCGCAAAGCCTCTGGGCAGCGCACCAAAGGGCCGCGAGAAAAATTACACGGTGCGGCATGAAATTGTACTCACACCCGGACAGCAATATACAATAGAGCCTGATACGCTGCACTGGTTCCAGGCGGGGCCGGAGGGTGCAGTCGTTTCTGAATTTTCTACAAGAAGCCGTGATGAATCTGATGTTTTCACGGATGCGGGTATTGTGAGATGAATAAGAAAACACCTTCAATAGTTATTTTTGGCGGCGGAAATATTGGCCGCGGCTTTATCGGACAGTTGTTCAGCCAGGCAAATTACGAAGTTATTTTTATTGATGCCGTTCCGGTGCTCGTCAACGCCCTTAATGAGGCAGGGCAGTATCCGATACATCTGGTCAGTGAAGAAGGCAATCAGAATCTTATGATCGGTCCGGTCAGAGCAATTTTAATTTCCGATCAGGAGGCTGTAAATGCAGCTGTTGCAGAAGCAGACATTATGGCAACAGCCGTTGGTGTTCCGATTCTGCAGTATATCGCTGAGCCGGTTGCCAGGGCGCTGCATTACCGCAGCCTGTCGAATAATGCAGAACCTCTCGATATTCTTGTCTGCGAGAACAAACTGGATGCAGGTCATTATCTGAAAAAACTGATTTTGAAAGTGGATCCTGCACTCGGCAGTATGCTTGAACAGAAGATTGGATTTGTCGAGACATCAATCGGCCGTATGGTGCCTGTCCTTTCCGCGGAGGACAAAATGAAGTATCCGCTGATGGTCCGCACGGAGCCTTTTCAGGAATTGCCCCTCGATGCCGCCGGCTTTAAAGGAACGATCCCTGCTATTGCTTCACTTAAACCATTTGCACCTTTTCATTTTTATCATCAGCGCAAGCTCTACATTCATAATATGGGTCATGCACTGACCGCTTATCTGGGCTGGCTGATCGGCTGTGATACGATTGCGGAAGCAATCACCATTGCCGAGATCCGGTCACTGGTTGAGCATGCCATGCGTCAGGTCGGCGAAGCGCTGTCCAGGGAATACGGTGTTCCCTCCAGTGAACTCGAGGAGCATATACAGGATCTTCTGCATCGTTTTGCCAACAGGCAGCTCGGAGATACAGTCGACCGTGTCGGGCGCGATCCGATGCGCAAACTGTCGGTCGATGACCGCCTCGTCGGATCCCTTTTGTATACACTTAATCAGGGCATTGAACCTTTCTATATTGCGATCGGTATCGCAGCAGCCTTTCAATTTGCACCTGAAGGCGACACCGGCTCAGCTGAACTCGCAAAGATGGTCAGTCAGCAGGGTCTTGATCATGTGCTGCAGGAATACTGCGGAATAAAAGGAAATGCGACGTTAGACCATTGGCGCCAGATGATTCTGGCGCAGGATGCACTGCTCAAAATTCTGCAAAGCAAAAAAAAATGAGGATCAATGTATGAATCAAAAAATTGGACAGGTTATCGTTGCAGGTCATATTTGTCTGGATTTAGTGCCGGCATTTGAGCAGGATCACCAACAGAAATTCTCTGAGATGTTCGTTCCCGGACGGCTTATCCATATTGGCGAGTCCGTTCTTTCGAGCGGAGGCGCCGTATCCAATACCGGAATTGCCTTGCAGCAGCTCGGACTTTCGACCCAGCTTATGGGGAAGATAGGTGATGATCTGTTCGGCAAGGGTGTCCGGGATGTACTTGCGCCGTTTCAGGAAGGTCTCAAGCTGATCATAGATAAGACGACCAGTACTTCCTATTCCTATGTGATAGCGCCTCCGGGTACCGACCGCATTTTCTTGCACCATCCCGGTGCAAATGACACCTTCTGCGCAGACGATCTGGATTTCGACCTGATCTCCAAGGCGAGCCTTTTTCATTTTGGCTACCCGCCTCTTATGCGCAGGATGTACATCGACAACGGGATTGAGCTTTCCAATCTCATGAAGCAGGTGAAAGAGAAAAATGTTACGACATCGCTTGATTTAGCACTGCCGGATCCGGAATCAGAAGCAGGAAAGGCGGACTGGCGCCAGATTCTTACCCGTACGCTTCCGTACACGGATCTGTTTTTCCCGAGCATTGAAGAGATTCTCTACATGTTGGACCGTCCGGTGTTTGATGCGATTACAGCAGAGGTAAATGCTGCAGGCATCAGCTTCGTCGATGGCTATGATATGAACCATCTGGCCGATCTGTCGGAGCAGATTCTTGCTATGGGCTGTACCGTCGTTGTGATCAAGCTGGGACATAAAGGATTGTACATGCGTACCGGCTCTGCCGAAAAGTTCAAAGCGATCGGCGCCGGGGCTCCGGCGGATCTTTCAGAGTGGGCTGATCAGGCCTGGTTTGTCCCCAGCTATTATGTTGCTAAAATCGCGTCTACCTCAGGCGCCGGTGATGCCAGCATCGCCGGGATACTGGCCGGAATTCTCAGCGGGCAGTCATCAAGCCGGTCCCTGCAGTTAGGGTGCGCTGCCGCCGCCCAGAAAATCCAGATCCGCAAATCATTCGGCGGAATTGAGCCGCTCGAGACAATAATTCCCCGTCTCGACGGATGGAAACAGGAATCAGTCGAAAACGTTCCTGAAAGCTGGAAGTATGATGCCGTCAGAAAAATATGGAATGCAAAGAGAAGCTAAATTGTTCCGGATATGATAAGCTACGGACAAAGTAAAAATTGTGTTGGCTGGGCGGGATGCCCCGTCAGCATCAGGGGATGTCCCGTCAATACTAGGGGGAACAGGCGAGTATGATTAAAATTGTTGTGGCAGATGACGAAGAGAAGGTTTGCCTGCTTATTTGCAGTTTGATTGACTGGCAGTCTTTGGATATGGAGATTGTCGGAGTCGCACACAATGGCATTGAAGCTCTCAGTCTTGTAAAGCAGTTCAGTCCGGACATACTTATTACGGATATCCGGATGCCGGGATGCGACGGAATAGAATTGATCCGCCGTGTTAAGGAAATTGACAGTAATCTTGAAATTATCATCATCAGCGGCTACCGTTATTTTGAATATGCACAGAATGCCGTAAAAAACGGAGTGAAAGATTATCTTCTCAAGCCGATAAAAAAAGATGATTTGCTGCGGGCGTTAAACGAAAGTGCAGTCAAATATAAGATGAGACTTGAACAGTTATCCAATGAGGAACGCCGGGAAATGCGTCAGCAGAATGATGCCAACAAGCTGCGTTCCAATTTTTTCTCCGATGTCCTTTTTGCAAAAGAGATCCCGATCGGCAGTACTGCGGAAATCAACGAAGTCTATCACTACTCTTTTATAGAAGGGCAGTTCCAGATTGTCATTGTCAAGCTCGATTGCGGTTATGACATCAAATATGATGGCAGTATAAAAATACTGCGGGATAAAATGGTCCAGATCATGAACGATCTTCTGAAAGAAGACTGTCTGGATTTCGGGCTTTATTGTGAAGACTGCCGCGTGACCGGCATCCTGAATTATAAGGAAGAAGATAAGAAACAAATCAGGAAGTGCCTGAAAAATGTGCTTGATGAGCTCTCAATTCAGAAAAATATATTTCAATATTCCCAGTTCACCATTGGGATTGGAAATACTGTCGAACAGCCGGTACAGCTGCGGGAATCACTGGAGACGGCCCGCCGTGCTGTTGATGAGCGCCTGATTCAGGGCACCCAGAAAATAATAGAACCGGTGGTGCCTGCCGCGGCAGGCACAATCGTGGGGACCTTGCTCTCACAGCTTGACATATCCGTCGATGCGGCGCTTCTTGGGCTGAATAAAGATGACGTGCTGCACGCAATTGATGTGCTTCTGGAAAACTCCAAAGCAGAGTCCTCTCTGGATGGGCGGAGTATTTATCAGATTGTTACCGAGGCTTTCAGCACCTATATTCTGCTTATAAGGAATCATCAATTCGAGTTCGAGGATCAGACTGAAGTCTATGACAGTTTCTGTAAGTATGCACAGCGCTGCGGATCTGCAGAGGAACTTTTTGGATACTTGAGAAAGACGGTCGGGGAATCGCTTGATACTATTATTGAAGATAAAAAGCAGGCGGATACAAGACCGATACGCCTGGCCAAGCAATATATTCAGGCGAATTATATGAACCCTATTACTCTGGAAATTGTCGGAAGAGAGGCCGGGTTCAGTACTACGTATTTCAGCTCACTGTTCAAAAAGGAAACGGGTCGGAATTTTCTGGAATATCTGTCGCAGATCCGCATGGAAAAAGCCAAAGAACTCCTGAAGGATACCAATTTGAGCATTGCCATGGTTTGCGAGAAAGTCGGGTACAGTGATTTGAAGCATTTTACCAAGAGTTTCAGGACTGCCACAGGCATTAAGCCAAATGAATACAGGAAATTGTATTCGTAGGAGACAAAAGTATGAAGAGCCTCAAAAAAGGATATCTTTCTCATCGCGTCCAATATTTGTTCGCCATAATGATCGCTTTCATATCTGTTCAGCTGGTCTTTTTCGTATTTCTCGGCATGAAAGACAGCTTGTTTTTTTGGTTGGCCGCTGCCGCTGCGGTATTTCTCGGGATTGTCATCTGCCTTTATCTGAAATGGATTTATATTCCATACAAACAGGGCGCAAAGGTACTTCTTTTATTTGCCAGCGGTTATTTATTCCAGGATGTGTTTGACCAAAGGGTTGCCTTAAGCCCGGAATTTGAAAAGGCCCTCGAAAAATTCAAGGAAATGATTGATAAGAAAGAGATGATCAGTGCTTCAAAAAGACAGGCGCAGTACCTTGCCCTGCAAAATCAGATCAACCCGCATTTTCTTTACAACACGCTTGAAGGAATCCGGGGGGAGACATTAAGCGCAGGTCTTGATAATGTCGCAAATATGACAGAATCCCTGGCAACTTTTTTCCGCTATACCATTTCACAGGGCGATCATCTGGTTACCCTGGCAGATGAACTGTCGAATATTGAGAACTATTATGTCATTCAGCGCTATCGTTTTGGAGAACGCCTGAATCTAGTCGTTGATTTTGATGCAGACGAAGAGCTGAAACTTATGAAATATCATCTGCCCAAACTTACCCTGCAGCCAATTGTTGAAAATGCTATCTGTCACGGTATTGAGAAAAAAATAGAAAAAGGAACGGTAAGGATAAAAATAGAGACAACCCCCAAACGACTGGTCATTGTTGTTTCAGATGACGGCATCGGTATTGCAGGGGACCGTCTGGAGGAATTGAGCCTGAAGCTGAACCATACGGCAATAAATTACGTAAAACCCGACAGTGAAGAAAAGGGCGGTATTGCGATTGTTAATGTTAACAGCCGTATCAAGCTGTTATTCGGGGAGGAATATGGGACCTGTATATATAGTACTCCGAATGTCGGTACGGATGTTGTTATTACTCTGCCCCTGATTACGGATACAAAAAGAGAGATCATATGAGAGAAGAAGTCCTGAGACTCGAAAATGTAACGCGGATCGCTGATGGCGTCACCTTGCTGGAAGATGTGAATCTTCAGATTTTCCAGGGTGAAATTATGGGGCTTATCTGCATCAATTACGGCGGCCAGAATGAGCTGGTAGAGCTTCTTCAGAAGAATGTCCCGATTCATTACGGGCGTGTCTATTTTAACGAAAAACTGGTAAACAGTTATGAACACACCTCCTCAAGTATGAACAAAATTTCTATCATTGAACGGCACAGCCGGTTAGCGGATGACTTGCGTGTAGCGGACAATATTTTCGTGCTCCGGCACGGATTCAAAAAATACCTGATAAACCGGAACAAATTGAATGCTCAGTTAAGGCAGTTTACAGATGAGCTGGAACTTGATCTTGACGGCGACAGACTGGTGGCGCGACTGACTCCCTATGAAAAATACGCCTGTGAATTACTGCGTGCCGTTGTTGCCGGAGTGAAACTGGTTGTTATTAAAGACATCAGCAACTGTGTCGGTACGGCCGATCTCGTCAAATTTCAGGAACTCATGAAGCATTTTGCAGTAAAGGGTTTCTCTTTCCTCTACGTGTGCAATCATCACGAAGAAGCTTTCAAAATATGCGACCGGCTTGCCCTGATGGAAAACGGACACATTATAAAGGTCCTGGAAAAAAGAGATTTCACACGGCACAAGATGAGTCCGTATTATATCGGCATATACCCCGGCACGCCTTTAGTGCAAAGGCTCAAACAACAAAATGTACTGCGGTTTGAATCAGTCAGTACCGGACACCTGCATAACGCAAGTTTTTCCGTAGACAGGGGAGAATGCGTCGTGCTTCTGGACATGAACAACACCGTGCTGTCTGACATTATATTGGCGATGAAAGGTGTTCTCCCCGTCGATTCAGGGCGAATCTATTTCAAGGATAAATCCTATACGAGGAGAATGGCTAAACGGGCCATAGAAAACGGGGTCGCATTTATCGGGCAGTATCCGACATCGTCCATGCTGTTCCCGGACATGGACTACATGAAAAATCTGTGTTTTCTCATCGATCAAAAACGCAATATTTTCCGGATGAACGGTAGAATCCGGAAAAGTGTGATTCAGGAATACGGGGATCTGCTCGGTAATGATATTTTTGCTAAAGACATTACCCGTCTCGGACCTGCCTCGCTATATAACCTGATTTACTACCGGATTCATCTCTTCAACCCAGGAGTAGTCTTTTGTGTCCAGCCATTTTCAGATGCCGATCTGAATTTACGCAGGCAGGTGGTAGACCTTATCCAGCTTCTTAAGAAAAAAGGAATAGCCGTTATCATTCTGGCCGTCAATCTGTCGGATTCGCTGATTGTTGCTGACCGGCTCCTTCAGGTAAAAGAAGGATTTCTCTGCCGGGAATTCGAAAGAAATGAATTTAAATACTTTGACAGAGAAGCTACAATTATTTGAAAACACCAGCAAATTGCACAAATTGCGCAAGATATGTTTGTTGTTTTTGTTGAACAGAAACAAAAAGACCGGAACAATCGCCCCATAAATCGAAAGGTATTCACCTTATTTATACAAAAACCCAGTGTTATACTTTGCCTGTCAATAAAAATGACAATTTGAGTGGGCAGGTGAAAAGTATGCAGGACTATATCGTGGAAATGGATCATATTGAAAAATCGTTTCCCGGTGTAAAGGCGCTTGATGATGTGTCGTTTCGTCTGAGGGCCGGTGAAGTTATGGCTTTACTCGGGGAGAACGGCGCAGGAAAATCAACGCTCGTAAAGATATTGAGCGGTGTTTACACAAGGGACTCGGGAGACATGAAGATCTTTGGCCAGGAACAGAAAGATCTTTCCCCCAAACTCGCACAGGAACTGGGTGTTGCCATTATTCATCAGGAACTCAACATGTGCAAGCATCTTACAGTTGCTCAGAATATTTTTCTGGGCAGGGAGCAGACGCATTCCCGTGTTCTTTCCAACCGTGAAATGAATAAGGAGGCAAGGGATATCCTGAAGAAGCTGAACGTGGATATTGATCCCACAGACGTAGTCGGGGATCTGCAGGTGTCCAAGCAGCAGATGGTGGAGATAGCAAAAGCTCTCTCAGCCAATGCGAGAATCCTGATTATGGATGAACCAACATCGGCACTTTCTTCTAAAGAGATTGATGATTTGTTTATGGTAATCAAAAATCTGAAAGCGGCCGGATGCGGCGTTGTGTATATCTCCCACCGGCTTGAGGAACTGCAGTATATCGTAGACCGCGTAACGATCATGAGAGACGGCAAATTTATCAAGTCAATGGATTTTGCCGATACCAACATGGAAGATATTATCTCCAATATGGTAGGCCGTACAATCAAGGAACAGTTTCCCCGTGTTGAATGTCCCAAGGGCAGGAAAATACTCGAAGTTAAAAATCTCAATGCGGGCAAGCTCGTCAGAGATATCAGCTTCGATCTGTTTGAAGGAGAAATCATAGGTTTTTCAGGCCTGATGGGCGCAGGGCGTACAGAGATGACCCGCGCAATCTTCGGCATAGACCCCAAGACCTCAGGCAATATAATCCTCGATGGTAAGGATATATCAATTAATCAGCCAAGTGACTCAATCCGGTCCGGTATTGTTCTTGTGCCCGAAGACAGAAAAAGAGACGGGTTGTGTACCAAGCTGCCGGTGCGTGAGAATATCGCCCTTCCCAATCTCGATATCCTTTGTGATGTTTTTGGTACCGTTAACAGGAAAAAGGAAAAAATCATGACAGATAAGGCGATCAGGGAGCTTCAGATCAAGTTGCCGAATGCAGAGGTTAATGCGGCAGCCCTTTCCGGAGGCAACCAGCAGAAGGTCGTTGTCGGGAAATGGCTGGCCAGAAATTCCCGGGTCGTCATTTTTGATGAGCCGACCAGGGGAATTGATGTAGCGGCAAAGGTAGAAATTTACAATCTTATGAATCAGCTCAAAAAAGACGGTATCGGTGTTATGTTTGTGTCCTCCGAGATGACGGAGATTATGGGGATCAGCGACAGGATTATCGTTATGTGTGACGGCAGAATCACGGGAACTATGAGTGCGGATGAAGCAACGCAAGACCTTGTTATGACATATGCGACCAGGTTTGAGAATAAAATAACCCAGAAGGTTACTGCTTAAGAAGTTGAAATTCTATAAGAAATTAATAATTACGCGGCACCAGGAGGAGAATTGTTATGGAAAGAAACGAGACCAGAGAGAAACACACAATAAGGAACATATTAGCCATTCGCGGGGTGGGTCAGATAGCAACTATTACTATCGGCCTGCTTGTCCTGTGTCTGGTTTTTGCGATTCTGAATCACTCCTTTTACTCCGGCAGGAACGTGGGCAATCTGCTCAGGCAAATTGCCCCGATCCTGATCATCGGAATCGGACAGGCGTATGTACTGATTACAGGAAACATTGACCTTTCGATTGGTTCAGTTGTCGGAATGAGCTGTATGATTTCCGCCACACTTATGACGAAGGGCTGGAATCCCTGGCTGTCAGTTATTGCAACACTGATTATCTGTATTGGTACAGGTATCGGAAATGGTCTCTTAGTTGCCACCTGCAAGCTTCCTCCCTTTATTGCAACCCTCGGAACTATGACGGTTGCCAGGGGTGTCGCACAGATTGTTAATAATAATTACAATACCGATGCGATCGGTGAAGGAGCGGAAGGCTTCAGGTCTTTCTTTTACTACGGCAAAATGCTTGGCATTTTTAATACAGTCTGGATTGCCGTCGTACTCTTTCTGATTTTTAATTTCCTTTTAAGTAAAACCAGGACCGGGCGTCATATTTATGCTGTAGGAAGTAATATTGATGCCGCCAGACTGTCCGGTGTCAATGTCTCGATCACAACGATCAAAGCTTATATGGTAAGTGGATTCTGCGCAGGAACTGTAGGTCTGGTAACCTCCGCTACATCCGGTATCGGCACAATGGATTCAGGCAATATGTATGAGCTGTACGCAGTTGCCGCAGCTGTAATCGGAGGTGTCTCAACCCTCGGCGGCCAGGGTCTTCTGCTTGGTACTGTAATCGGAGCAGCTATCTGGGGTGTCCTGCAGAATGGTCTTCAATTTGCCGGAGCTCCTGTCGCCATCAGAAATATTGTAATTGGAATTATTGTTATATTTTCTGTTCTTCTCGATGTTGTTTTGAGAACAGGCAGACCCAGAAAATCCGCAAAAGGTGCGGCTCACACAGAAGGTTAAAGCAAGCGCTTTGATTGATAACACAAATCAATAAGGAGGATTAGTCAATGAAAATGAAAGCTATTAGTGTGGTATTGGGAATGGCAATGCTGGCAGCCGCGATAAGCGGATGCAGCGGCTCACCATCAACAACAACAGCAGCAACAACAACTGCGGCAGCAACAACAAAGGCAACGGCGGCGGCGACAACCGCAGCAGCAGGAGAATCAACTGCAGCTGCAGCGAACAAAAAAATCATTCTTATAACTATGGACAGCACGGACCAGCACTGGGTGAATGTTGACAAAGGATGCCAGGAAGAAGCGGCAGCTCTCGGAAACATTACATACAAGTGGATGGCTCCTGATAAAAAAGATGATGCACAGCAGATTGAGCGTATCAATAATGCTATCGCTGACGGCGCTGATGCTATTCTGATTGCAGCCAACGGTCCTGATGCCATTACCGGCGCACTCGAAGAAGCCAAAGCAGCCGGAATCGTCATTGTTTATGTTGACTCTCCTGCCAACACGGAAGCAGTAGCCACATTCTCAACAGATAACAAGGCAGCAGGCAAAACAGCCGGCGAGCAGATGCTCGCAGCACTCGCAACAGCTGGAGTCACAAAAGGATCAATTGGAATTGTTAACATCAACACAGCAACAGATTCGACAAATAAACGTGAAGCCGGATTCCGCGAAGCTTTTGACGGTTCAGCATTCACAATCCTCGAGACACAATATGGTGAAGGTGACGCAGTAAAATCCCAGGATATTGCTGACAACTTTATCACAGACGGCGTAGTAGGAATTTTCGGATGCAATGAAGGCGCTACAGTTGGCGTAGGCAATGCAATCAAGGGTGCCGGCGGCGGAATCGTCGGTGTTGGATTTGACAGATCAGATGCAATCCTTTCCCTGATCAAAGACGGATCCCTTGTATGCACAATGGTTCAGAATCCTTCAGTAATGGGTTCTGAGGGCTTGAAAGCAGCAGCAGCAGTACTTGCAGGCGAAACACTTACTGAAACAGTCGTTGATACTGGCGTATCAATTGTTAATGCAGCAAATGTAGACAGTTTAGCGTAAAATCAATAATTATTTGCAGACCGGGTATAATAACAGGGGCTGCTGTCCGGGACTTATGTCACCGGCGGCAGTCCCTGTTACATTTCTGCATATCCTGCATGAATTTCCCAAAACCGGAATAAAGGGGAGTAAAATGAATGTTCAAATAATATGTAAGGAATGTTCGGGGGGATCAGGCATGGAGTATGCATTGCACAACCAGAAACTAACCATAAACATCGACAGTCTGGGCGGCGAAATGAAGGGGATTCTTTCCTCGAAGGGTTCAGAATTTCTCTGGAACGGAAACCCTGATTTCTGGGACGGACATTCCCCGAATCTTTTTCCTTTTGTTGGAAGGCTGACCGAAGGCCGGTATACCTTTGAAGGCCGCGAATACCACATGGGAATTCATGGATTTCTGATGTCACAGCAAATGACCGGTGATGAGAGCAGTAAAACAAGGCTGGTCTTATCCTTACGTGAAAACCAGCAGACTCTTGCGGAATATCCGTTTGCTTTTACATTCAGGATTATTTACGAACTGAAAGATGATACTTTGTCGATCAGTTATGAAGTCTCGAATACTGGCGATAAGCCCCTTTATTTCGGTCTCGGAGGGCACCCCGGATTTCATGTCCCGCTTGAAAGCGGCCTAAGGTTTGAAGATTTCTACCTGGAATTTAACAGTGTGGAAAATGTGCAGGCCGTGGTCCTGACCGAAGACTGCTTTGTGACAGAAAAACGCGTTCCGTTCCCCCTCCAAAACGAGAGAATACTGAAGCTCAAGCACAGTCTTTTTGACAATGATGCTATCGTTCTCACAAGGATGAGTACCGCTGTGACACTTAAAAGCAGCAGGAGCCACCGCCGGATCCGGGTTGAATATCCACAGATGCCTTACCTGGGTTTGTGGCATATGCCCCGGACGACCGCGCCCTATTTATGCATTGAGCCCTGGCTCAGCCTTCCGTCCGAAGCAGGCACGGTTACTGCCCTTGAAACGGAGGCTGATCTAATAAAGCTGCTGTCCGGGAAAACATACACAAATACCTGGTCGATTACCTGCCGGGAATAAAAATTTCCGGAGGCAGACAGATGGCCAGCTGGATTCTGCTGCTGCTTTCGACCAAATAGGAGCCTTTGGCCGCATGCGGGAGGAAGAAATACGATCCTTTTTTGACAGGGATGACTTCGTTATTTCCATTGAGTTCGCCTTCTCCCTCAATTACAAGATAGAGTGCCGGCCCTTCGCTTAATACAGTGGATCCGCCTGTTATGGTAATGCGCCTGACACTAAAGCAAGGTGTGTCTTCGTAGGTCAGCAAATCCTCCAGATGAACCTGATCATTTCTGAAGGTGGTTTTGGGTTCCCGCTTGCTGACGGCCAAGCTTCCCGGACCACAGATATCATAATCAAAACAATCGAGGGCGACAGATTTATCAACACCGAGAAACATTTCGTAGCCGCTCAGCAAATGATCTCCGCACCAGTATTCCGGCTGTATGGTGAAGTCTGTCGGTTCCTGAACCTCAAGAAGAAGGCAGCCGTATCCGATAGCATGGGCGCACTTGGCTGGGACCAGATAGACTTCTCCCGGTTTTACAGCAATCTTATTTAGAAGAGCTGTCATGACATTTTTGTCATTGCGGCTTTTTTCGACTGCATCCGCAAATTCCTCCTTGGTTATTTTGTCCTGAAACCCAAAATACACACAGGCGTTTTCACGTGTCGCTACAATAAGCCACATTTCTGTTTTGCCGTATTCGCTGTGAAAGTATTTTCTGGAAAATTCCCTGTCCGGGTGGGCCTGCAGCGGGAGACGGATTGCACTGTCGAGCATTTTGACGAGCACATCATATTTTTTGCGTTCTCCGAGCATCTGCACGGGCTCCTTTTCAATAAGCTCATTGAATGTCAGATCCATACCTTTTACAACACTCAGGCCTTCCCGTGAACCTGATACTTTCATGTTCATCGCACGGACGGTAGAGGCAATCCATTCCTCGGGATAGTTGCCGTCGACCGGTTCATCGCCGAAAAATTCCCCGAAAAGCTTGCCGCCTTCATAGACGCGGTAGACACGGTTGCGTTCAAAAAAAACAGGCCTTGAAGCTAAAAATGCTGTATCGATATTCATTTACATACTCCTTTTACTGGTATTTGATTTTACTCTGTGCTTCCTGTATGGACCGGCAAATACCGCACGCCACAAGCGAAAACAATCCGGCGCCATAAGCTGCCTCCTCCTGACAGACTGGAATTTTGAGCGCAAGTCCGAATTTGTCCGAAAAAATCTGCTGCAGGAGAGGACTTTTGCGGATTCCGTTACCGGATCCTATCAGGGCGGTGCGCGGCGCTTCGGTGGGGAATTCCTGATAAAGCGCGAATAATTCGTCGCACATCCCTTTCAGAACTCCGAGGCACAAGTGGCCGGGAGTCAGATTGTACGGGGAGATGTTCTCAATCCGGCCCCGCAGATGCGGATTATCGCGGGTTCCGCGAAAACGGGTATCAATCACAAGCTGCTCGCCTGCTGAGTGGAGATATTCCTCGACAGGATGCTGTTTCCCCGCCGCAGGGTGAGTCTTCCTTTTAATGGAATACAGTTCCTGCGCGGAAGCGTCCATTTTCCGATAAAGGTCTGTCGGCGCTGCGTCGAATAAAAGGGCTGTCCGTGCAAAAAAATCTTTCAGCACGGAGTATGAATAACCGCCGCACAAGGGGCTTCCTACACAGAGTCTGTCACCGTCGACAGAGGGTCTGGCCCCTAAACCTTCTGCGGAGGCTGCCCCGCTTACCCTGACGGATATCAGGCTGCCTGTGCCGACATTTACCAGGACTGTATCTGCATCACTGACGCTTCCGAGGAAGCTGGCCTGATTGTCGCCGATCGCTGCAGACACTGCAATACCCTCCGGTGTGCGGCCGATTATCCGGGTCTCTTTTGTGACGGCGGGAAGAAGTAACGGATCGATTCCGGCCTGCTCGAGAGCTGCCTGATCAAACATATTCCTCTCAATATCAAAAAGTCCGAAGCTGGCAGCATCTGATGAGTGAACCAGAGGGGATGACGAATGAACCAGAGACATCGCTGCATAATCCTGTATGGTACAAAAGACCGCTGCCTTTTCTGAGACAAGGTCGTTCTGAACCATATAAAAATGTGTGGTCAAGCCATAACCGGTCGCCATGGGGTATCCGGATATACGTGAAAGATAGGAAGCATAGGTGTTGCTGTCTGAATACGGCTGATTGCCGCGCTCGTCCTGCCAGGTATACAGCGGGCTTACCGGCTGGCCGGAGGAATCAAGATAAAGAATTCCGTGCATTTGGCCGGTGATGCCAATGCTTGCAATACCGTCTGATTTATTGCCGGAAGCACCAGCGGAAAGATCATAAAATTCTGTGAGGATGCTTTTACAGTGTGCAAGGATTTTCTCCGGATCCTGGCATTTCTCCCAGGATTCGGTGTCCGAAATATTGCTGTCATTACTGCGTGTTCGGCTTTCTAAAAGTTCACCGCTGGTGCTGTCAATCATAATACCGCAAATGGTGGTGGTACCAATGTCCAATCCGATTGTCTTCATACATGCCTCCTTTGCATCGAGGCTATCTTCTTTGAAATACCCCGGGTCGAGTCCAAGGTGTGAAGCATAGCCGCCGCTGAATTTTTCAAAAGGCAGCCGCAAGCACACCTCGGGCAGCACATATTGCACCCCCTGATTTCGTCGGTCAACATGAGTATATAAGCCGGCGGTTAGTTTGTCAATCCGTTTTACAAACTAGATAAAAGTATGAAAAACATGTATTATGGGAATATGATACAAAGAACGATGCAGGCGGCTTATAAGGCTGCTATAGCATCAGACACCTTGTTTACCGTGCTTTGTTATCGTGGTATTCTGTGACTGGTATCTCTAAATACATATGTTGCTGAACGGAGGTCCTTTATGAACCACGTCATGCTGAATGCAGCTGAAATGAAGTCCTTCAACCGAAGGCTGATTCTGGAGCATCTCCGGCAGCAGGGCACATCCCGTGCAGAATTATCCAGAAAAACCGGACTGACGCGGGCCGCCATCGGCGTGATAGCAGATCAGCTTCTGAGGGATGGAGTTGTGCGCGAAGGCCGGACACAACAGGCTTTCGGCGGTATCGGCCGCAAATCGATGGAACTGGAAATAAACCCTGACGCTTTTTTCTCCATAGGACTGAATATTTCACGCCATAGTTTCTCTGTCGGTCTTTCAGATTTTGTCGGTAATATTCATCAGCATATCCGCAAATCACTCAATTCATCGATGTCCTCGGCGGAGATTCTCGAACTGATCTTTTGCGAACTTGACAGACTTATTACCGCACCGCTTCTTCCGGGCAGATTTCTCGGCATGGGAATAACTGCACCGGGTCCTATCGATGCGCGGCGCGGTATGATACTCAATCCTCCTAATTTTGAAAAATGGTCCAACGTACCGATCGTTGATTTTTTCACTGAGAGAATACAGGGAAGTGTTCTTCTGGAAAACAATGCGAATGCTCTTGCCCTGGCGGAAAAAACATACGGCCTGAAAGGTGCATATGTATCATTTTTAGAACTTGTTGTGGATACCGGTGTCGGAGCTGGTCTTATTATCAACAATGAACTCTTTAAGGGTACGGAAGGTTTTGGCAGCGAGATAGGGCATACGACAATTCAGATAAACGGGCCGCGCTGCAGCTGCGGAAATTACGGCTGCGTAGAGCTTTATGCCTCGATACCCAATCTGATTGCCACGGTAAGTAAGACCGACGTCTCACTTACGTCCTGGCAGGCAATTACAGACAAGGCAATCCAGGGCAGCCCGATGGCGCGCGCTGCTCTGGATTTGGAAGCGGAATACCTTGCGTGTGTCATAGTAAATGCCGTCAATGTATTGGATGTACAGGCCGTAGTCCTGACAGGGGATATTGCTTACCAGGCCGAAGAACTCAACAGAATTGTCGGTCGTAAAGTAAATGAGCGGTTTATTGCCAGAGGCGCTAAAAAGATCGAAATATTATCGACAAGGCTCATTTTGGACCCGGTTATCCTTTCGAGTGCTAATCTGATTATGGACAGTTACATCAGATCAGGGTAATAGGGCTTTTCGCCGGTTATCATTTCAGAGTAACACAAAAAAATCCGGCCTTCCCATGCGGAAAGCCGGATCTTTTATGACATGTGAAAGACGGTCAGGGATCAAAGCTCTGTAACGGACCGGATTAATAGCTGTAGGAACTGCTGATATTATTAGCGATTGTAGCAAAGATTCCAGCAAAGAGAATGCTGGAAATAATTCCAAGGACGATTCCGATAAGAGCCACAATGATAAGGGCACGTGCGTAGTTCTTCTTAGATGGTTTGGCGCCCCCGCCGAAAGCCCATACCAGAATCATAATTAATCCAACAATCGGAATACCGCTGAGGATCATAGTTACGATCCAGTCACCCAAAGATACAGTCTCGCTGCTCACAGAATTATCTGACATATTAGTTCCTCCTTACGAAACAATACATGTTGATATGCACAATGCATATCCTAAAAATAATATACATAATTTATCAACAAACCGCAAGGAATTGATCAAATGAATTTAGGAAACTAAAAAAGAGGTGAACAGGGCTGATGTTCAAACTCTGTGATGATGCCCTTAAACATAAAAAGGGGAGACAGGAAAAAGCATAAAAAAATGCTCCGGATCATTATAATCCGGAGCATTCCAACTTACTTTCTTTGTGTTATCAAAGAATGCAGCAGATGATTACCATCTGTTGTTGTCACCGTATCCACGGTCGTTATTGCGCTGTTGCTTTCTCGAGCGACGGCAATCAGGGCAACGAACCGGCTCATTGGTGAATCCTTTTTCTGCGTAAAAAGCCTGCTCACCTTCAGTGAAAACAAACTCAGCTCCGCAATCCTTACAATTCAATGTTTTATCAGCCATAATATAAGTACCTCCTTCTGATAGATTAGGTAGGTGACGGGGTTAAAACTAGGACTTTAAAAATCTACCTAATCGTTACGAAGAAGTATAATTTCAAATCGCCATCAATACCGTTCCATGACCTGTAGCTATAGTATCATGCTTGTTGAAAAAAAACAAGCAATTTTGCGAAAATCTTATTGTTCTACACATTTGTGTCACATTGCCTATACTTTAAATGCCTTCCGACCGAGATAAACGGCAGCACTTCCAAGCTCTTCCTCGATCCTCAGAAGCTGGTTGTATTTGGCAACCCGATCAGTACGGGAAGGTGCTCCGGTCTTGATCTGCCCGGCATTCGTAGCCACTGCGATATCTGCCAGGGTAACATCTTCGGTCTCTCCCGAGCGGTGGGATACAATCGCGGTCCAGTTTCTGTTTTTTGTCATTTCAATGGCTTCCAGGGTCTCAGTCAGCGTGCCGATCTGGTTGAGCTTAATGAGGACAGAGTTGGTAACACCCAGCTCAATGCCCCTTTTAATGCGCTCCGTATTGGTTACGAAGAGATCATCTCCGACAAGCTGGATTTTGGTGCCAAGTGCGTCGGTGAGCTTTTTCCATCCGTCCCAGTCTTCTTCGCTCATGCCGTCTTCGAGGGAAATAATCGGATAACGGTTTGCAAGATCCACCCAGAATGCAACCATCTCATCAGCGGTTTTGAAGATTCCAGCCTTCCAGAAAAGGTAATCACCCGGTCTGCCGGCCTTTGCCGCTTCGTCATACATTTCGGTTGCTGCGGCATCAACGGCAATATAGAAGTCTTTGCCTGCTGTAAAGCCGGCGGCAATTATTGCTTTTACAATGTATGTAAGAGCCTCCTCATCGCTCTTGAAGTTGGGTGCAAATCCGCCTTCATCACCGACAGCAGTCGAATACCCGTCGGCCTTGAGAAGCTTCTTCAGGGTATGGAAAACAGTTGCGCTCTTCTGCAGGGCGTCGGAAAAGGAAGATGCCCCTGCGGGAATAATCATGAACTCCTGAATGTTAAGACTGGAATCCGCATGCTTTCCGCCGTTTAGAATGTTCATCATCGGGACGGGCAGCGTACGGGCATTGATACCGCCGACATAGCGGTAGAAAGGAACCTGCAGGGAATCGGCGGCGGCTTTGGCCACTGCCAGGGATACGCCTAGAATCGCGTTGGCGCCCCAGTTTGCTTTGTTGGGTGTGCCGTCACCTTCGATTAAAGCTGCATCGACAGCTTTTTGATCCATTGCATCAAAACCAAGAAGAGCATTGGCAATTGGCCCGTTAACATTGTCAACGGCGTTCCGGACACCTTGTCCGAGATAACGGCCAGGTTCTTTGTCGCGAAGTTCTACTGCTTCAAAAGCACCGGTGGAAGCACCGGAAGGAACGGCTGCACGGCCGAAGCTGCCGTCAGACAAGGTAACATCGACTTCAACAGTCGGGTTTCCGCGGGAATCAAGGATTTCACGTCCGTGAATATTTGAAATAAGTACTGAAAACACCATAAAAAGGCCTCCTTTTAGAAAAGTGCCTGTTTGGCGTATGTTGAATGCCATTCGGCACGCTGCAAATCATAAATTAAATAGGGAAAACTTAATTCCCCCTATACCTGTAGAATAAGACGAAAATGGCTAAAAGTCAATGGCAGTCTGGGGGCTGCGGCTGTTCGCCGCCTTTCTTTCTGAAGCATTTATCACAATACCCGTAGATTTCCAGATTATGTCCGACAATATGAAAATCCCCGCCGGTAACAGGGGGGGCGACATACTCGAAAGGGCAGTCTTTGACAGGCACCATCGAATGGCAGTCAACACACACCGCATAGTGTGTGTGCTCGTGCCGGTTCCATTGATATACAGCCATTGTGCTGTCAGTCGGCATAATTTTGAGGACTGCATTTCTTTCGACAAAAGACTCCAGCACACGATAGACAGTCGAAAGCCAGATAGGCTCTTTGCCTGTCTGCAGCTTTTCAAAAAGGCACAGGGCTGTTACGGGAAGCGGTTCTTTTTCGAGGACCGCCATGACGGCTTCCCTGGACTTTGTGCGTTTGAGGCCCTGCGGCCAGACAGCGGGGGCCGCGTGTGCATCGGATCCGCCCTGTTTACCGGATTCACGGGAATTGATGTGATCATGCGGATTCATTTGCCGCTCCTTTCATTTTTGCTGCGCGAAGTAACTGGCGAAGCCACTTCATAAACAGGGTCAGAAGGAATAGGGCAACTGCCGTAAGCACAATGGTGCCGCCGGGTTTGAGCTGCGCATAATAGGATATGAAGAGTCCGATTACCGTTGCCGTCACGGCGCAAAGAACAGACCAGATAACAGTTTGCTTATAGCTTCTTGCCATAACCATTGCTGTTGCGACAGGAACTACCATCAGGGAAGACACAATAAGCGCGCCGACGGTACGGGATGCAACCGATACGGTAATGGCAGTCAGGATGGTAAAAATAGTATTTACCAGTCTGACAGGAACACCGGAAAGTGCGGCTGCCTGTTCGTCAAAGGCAATATAAAAAAGCTCTTTATATAGGATAATAAAAGAAAGAAGGACCAAAACGGAAATTCCGACGACCAGACCCGTCTCGAAATCGCTGATTGCAACGATGCTTCCGAAAAGAAAACTGTTGAAAGTGGCGGCATTTTTGACGAATCCGGAAAGGACACCGGCAAGTCCGACACCCACTGACAAAACAATGGCAATCGACAGTTCGGAATAGCGCGGGATTTTTTTGCGGATCGCTTCGATGCCAAAAGCCGCAAAAATGCAGGCCGCCATAGCGCCGACAATCGGATTGATACCCAAAATCAGACCGATAGCGACACCAGCCAGAGAGGTGTGGGAGAGGGCGTCTCCAATCAGGGATAATCGCTTGAAAACGACAATTACCCCGATACAGGGGATAATGACAGCCAGAAGAATTCCGACAAGAAAAGCTCTTTGCATAAACCCATACTGCAGAATATTAAAAGTCATGATTATTCCCCGCTTTCATGTGAATGCGTGCAGACGGCACACTGCTCTGCATCGTGCGGTTCTTCGCAGGCTGCGCAGTGGATGTGTCCGTGCGGAAGTTCATGTGATGCAGCGTGTGCATGCACAATGAGTTCCTGCGGAATCGCGTCTTCGGCGAAATTGCGGTCGGACAGGCAAAGCACCCGGTTCAGGTATTGGGCCACATGGGACAAATCATGTGTGACCATGAGAATCGTAACCTTCCTGTCAATGTTGAGCCTGTGGAGAATCTCCATCAGTGAAGTAACTGCCCCGACGTCAATTCCGACAGTCGGTTCATCCAGAAGCAGAATTTCAGGATCATTGACAAGAACCCTTGCAAGCATGACCCGCTGCTGTTGGCCGCCGGAAAGCTCGCTGATCAGAGAGTGTGCATGCAGCCGCATACCGACACGCTCCAAAGCATCAATGACGATTTTTTTGTGTTGCCTTCCGGGAATTTTGAGAAATCCAATCTGGGAATACAGGCTGGAAAGTACAATTTCTTCAGCGGTAGCAGGGAAAGTACCCGCCAAACTGCCGCTGTTCTGCGGTACATAGCCAATTTTGGGGAAACGGTGAAAGGATGAAAGCGACTCTCCCATCAGAAAAATTTCGCCGTTCGCCGGGGTAAGAAGCCCCAGGAGAAGCTTGATCAAAGTACTTTTACCCGTGCCGT